>Ga0189284_100049_pt1 | contig 216816 bp, 192 predicted proteins | sample N32C7minimetaG_FD_130314 | JGI IMG/M metagenome (GOLD analysis project Ga0189284, IMG submission 130314) | Marine microbial communities from the Costa Rica Dome - N32 C7 mini metaG | ecosystem: Environmental > Aquatic > Marine > Oceanic > Photic zone | place: Costa Rica: the Eastern Pacific...
ATGATCTGGGATACATTGACCTGGAGCAAAGAACATTACAGACAATCGACAACCCGTTCGGCACGAGGTTGTAACCCATGTCTCCGGTACAAACTGTTACCTATGTCTTCGGGCTGGACACCAGTGCGGCAGACCAGTTGAGCAAGGACCCGTACTCCGGAGTGCCGATGGCCGGTACTCCGCCGGCCGCATATTGGATCCCGACCTTTACCAGCGACAGACCGATCATCGTAACGACCAATCCTGTGACAAGCGGTGGCAGGGCAAAGCGGATTTTTCCGATAAACAGCCCCAGGACCGCATGGAACATGCCGCCGATGATCACGCCGCCAAAGACGGCGGCGAGCCCGTCAACGCCTTTGCCGGCGACAAGCGGAATCATGATTGGCAGGAAGGCAAAGGATGTGCCTTGTACAATTGGCAGCCCTGCGCCGACCGGGCCCAAGGTAATGGTCTGGAGCAGTGTCGCTACGCCGGCAAACAGCATCGACATCTGGATCAGATAAAGAAGCTCGGAAAAATCCGGCGAATTTGATCCGAAGCCGAAACCGGCGGCTCCTGCAACGATGATCGCGGGTGTGACGTTTGAGACGAACATGGCCAGAACGTGCTGGATCCCGAGCGGGATTGCCTTTGCCAAAGGCGGAGTATAGTTGGGATCGCGCAATTGCTCCGGCGATCCGATCGCTGCGTTACTCATGGTTTCTCCTCTGAAGGTCGATCGGATGTCCCTGTCTCGTTTGATGGACCGGGATCATCCTTTTCGTGAATCTCAAACCAGGTTTGGTGTGATCCCCACGGATGTGACTGCCAGCCCTCCCGGCACGGCAGTTTTTGAACAGGTGAGCAGCCTGCTTCGCACGGAGCTGGATGGAACCGTGCGCAGGTCTTTTCTGGTCGTTGTGGTGAAGGTCGATGGGGACAGCACACTGCAAGGCGTCGATATATTTGCGCCCGCAGGATCTGAGCCGGTTGCCTGATTATTGGCGACCGGAGCCTGTAGTTTCCGTCCGGAAGAGTGATCCGGAGATCCAGGCATGTTCTCTGACCCGTCTAACGATTGCTGTCAGTTTTCTTATAAAGCAAAACAATCATCTGACTTTCTCGGAAAATCAGAAGGTGCTTTCGGATATCGGCTGGTGCAAAACAAGGCCTGTGCTCAGCATGATTGCGGGCAACAATGATTATTCAGGAGAGCCTTATGGCCGGATATCTCACCACCCATGTTCTCGACACCGCCCTGGGCTGTCCCGGAAAGGGGATCAAGATCGACCTTTACCGGATCTCAGGTGACAGCCGCATGTTCGTTCGCAGCCTTTTGACGAATGATGATGGCCGTACAGACAGCCACATTCTCCCAGCTGATGAGTTCGAAACCGGCACCTACGAACTCGAGTTTCATGTCGGCGCATATTTCGATGAAGCTGGAATCTCCCTGCCGGATCCGAAGTTTCTCGATGTCGTCCCGTTACGCTTCGGCATGTCTGAGGAAGCGCATTATCACGTGCCGCTCCTAGTCTCCCCATATAGCTACTCCACTTACCGTGGAAGCTGAGTGACTGGCATTTAACTTCAGGTAGGTGAAACCAAGACGCGGATGGCTTGCCTCTTGGTTTCATTCTACTGCAGTGGCGCGATCGCTGAGATCGGCGTGCTTGATGACAAAGTCGACAAAGTGCCGGATTTTGGGGTCCTGCAAGCGGCGGTGCGGATACAGGCATCCGAAAATTGTCGGTGGGGGCGGCGTGTCGGTGAGAATCTCCACGAGATCTCCCTTCCGCAAGTGCTCGGCAACATCGAAGCGGGGTTTATTGACAATACCGTATCCGCTGAGGGCCCAATCCGTCAGGACGTCGCTGTGATCGGCGTCGAACTTCCCGGAGACTTGTAGCTTTCGCGGTCCTTCTTTGGTCTCAAGGACCCAAAAGTACTCAGGTGAATGCGGGTAGCGCAGCAAAAGGCAGTTATGTTCGCCGGTCAGAAGATCATTGGGTGATTGGGGTGTTCCGTGCTTTTCAAGATATCCCGGCGCAGCGCAAAGAACGCGCGGACAATCGGCGATCTTCCGCAGTTTCAAGTTGGAATCTTCTGGCGTACCAATGAAGAAAGCAACGTCCAATCCGTCCGACATGATGTCGACCTTGCGGTCGGATAAACGCATGTGAACTTCTGTTGCGGGGAACTGTTCAACGAATTTAGGCACAAGCGGCGAGATAATCCGGCGTCCTGCACCAAGCGGCGCGGTGACCCGCAATACACCACGCGGCATGTCGGAGAAACTCGCAACGGCCGCCTCCGCGTCATTGATGGATTCCAACGCTTTTACAGCATGTTCATAGAAAACCTTGCCGACTTCTGTCGGTGTCAGAGAGCGTGTCGTCCGATTGAACAGCCGGGCACCGAGATGCTTTTCCAGCTCCTTGATCCGTTTGCTGGCAACAGCTGGCGTCATGCGCAGATTCCGGCCACCCGCCGTTATGCTGCCGAGTTCGACAACCCGTGTGAAGACCCGCAGGCTTTCCAGATAGGCCATCAGCAGTCCTCCCTCGTTCAGCTGTGTCCGGTCGCGATCGTTCTTCAGAACCGTACCTTTGATGCAATGGCGTGGTTCTAGCCCGATTATCGCACAGGCATTTTCAATGGATTGTTGAAAGAATTTCCGGTTTAGCCAGATTTTTTAGAGGCGAACGCGGCCGTACGGTCCATGGCGAGATGAGAGCTTGCCGAGGACGCAATGAACCACCGTACTGAAATCCGGTTTCTTCTGAATGGCCGTAACGTCGCAGTCAAAGATGTTGAGGCCGATGCGACCCTACTCGACTTCCTGCGCCTGGAACGCCGGCTGACCGGAACCAAGGAAGGATGTGCTGAAGGCGATTGCGGCGCATGCACGGTTCTGGTCGGCAGGCTGCAAGACGGGCAGTTGATCTACGAGACCGTCAATGCCTGCATTCGCTTCATGGCGTCGCTTGACGGGTGTCACGTGGTCACCATCGAGCATCTGCGCGGCGAAAACGGCCAATTGCATCCAATTCAACAGGCTATGGTCGATTATCACGGAAGCCAGTGCGGCTTCTGCACCCCAGGGTTCGTGATGTCCCTTTATGCGCTTTGGATGGCAAACCCGGAGCCTACTGAAACGGAAGTTGAAACGGCGATCCAGGGGAACCTTTGCCGCTGTACGGGGTATCAGCCGATCATTGCCGCTGCCATGGCCGCCAATCGGTATGGCACACCGGCCAATGATTTTCTGACAAAAGAACGTGAGGCAATCACGAACCGGCTCACAGCCTTGCGGGATGGCCACAGGGTCGTTTGCGGTCCAAAGGACAACCAAGCAATTGTTCCTTCTAGCGTTGACGATCTCGCTGACGTTCTGGCCGAGTTTCCGCAAGCGACCCTTGTGGCCGGGTCAACGGATGTCGGGCTATGGGTGACCAAGTTCATGCGCCCAATCGGTCCGGCCGTCTTCATCGCACATCTTGAAGAGCTCAAGGCCATCACCTCGACCGAAAGCGGGTTGGAAATCGGCGCAGGCGTGACCTACACCGAAGCGCAGGCCAGCATCTGCGAGGCGTTTCCCCATCTTGAGGCTTACTGGGACCGGATTGCCGGTCAGCAGGTGCGCAATATGGGAACGATTGGCGGCAACATTGCCAATGGGTCGCCAATCGGGGATACGCCGCCAGTCCTTATCGCGCTAGGGGCTGAAATCACGCTGCGCGAAGGTAGCGTCATACGCCGTTTGCCTCTGGAAGACTTCTTCATTGAATACGGCAAGCAGGATCGTGCACCCGGTGAATTTGTTGAAAGCATTTCGATCCCGCGTGCATCTGAGTCGCAGCGTCACGGCGCCTACAAGATCTCCAAGCGTCGGGACGAGGATATTTCTTCAATCGCGGCTGGGATCAATGTGACGGTGGAAAGCGGTGTGATTACCGAATGCCGGCTGGCGTTTGGCGGCATGGCCGGTACTCCGAAACGCGCAGCTGCAGCGGAAGCCGCGCTGACCGGTCAGCCTTGGGGACGAGCCGCTTTCACAGCCGCAGGCAAGGCACTTGAGGCCGATTTCCAGCCGCTGTCCGATTGGCGGGCGTCCGCCGAATACCGGATCACGGTCGCGCGCAATCTTTTGCAGCGCTTCTTCCTAGCCCATGACGATCAGTCCGCCGGAGCGGCCGATCTTCTGTCCGCTTGATGACGAGAGTTCCATGAAACACGATACAATCACCAAAGCGACCGAAGCAGTCAGCGGCACTGTTCGCACCAACCGGCACCATGACAGCGCGGAAAAGCATGTCACGGGCCGCGCCGAATACTGTGATGACATCGGCGAGCCGCAGGGCACCTTACACGCCTATTTGGGAGTCTCTTCGGTTGCGCATGGCTTGATCAAATCCGTGGACCTGTCTGCCGTTTTGGCAGCGCCTGGCGTGGTCGGGGTTCTGACAGCCGAAGACATTCCCGGCGTGAATGACATCAGCCCGACGGGCCTAAAAGACGAGCCGGTTTTCCCGACGGAAAAAACCGAGTTTCACGGCCAGCCGCTGTTTGCAGTCGTTGCCGAAAGCCGGAATGCAGCTCGCCGGGCCGCAGAGCTGGCCAAGATCGAATACGAAATCTTGCCGCATGCCCTTGATCCGTTGGAAGCGCAGGAAACAGGCCATCCGTTTGTAACGGCGCCGCTTAAGCTCGAGCGTGGTGAAATCGAACAAGGTTTTTCTGACGCAGACCACCGGATCAAGGGTCAGATCAAGACCGGCGGCCAGGACCACATGTATCTCGAAGGTCAGATCGCCTTCGCCATTCCGGGAGAAGATGAGGATGTTGTCGTGCATTGCTCGACACAGCACCCGAGCGAAGCTCAGCACATGGTCGCGCATGTCCTAGGTGTGCCGTCCAATGCGGTGACGGTGAACGTCAGGCGTATGGGCGGCGGGTTCGGCGGCAAAGAAAGCCAGATGAACCTCTTTGCCGCTGTTGCAGCGGTTGCGGCCAAGAAATGGAATTGCCCGGTCAAGATCCGGCCCGACCGGGATCAGGACATGACGGCGACCGGCAAGCGCCACGACTTCGTGGTCGATTATGATGTCGCGTTCGATGAGACCGGCCGCATCCAGGCCGTAGACGGTGTTTTTGCCGCGCGCTGCGGCTACTCGGCGGACCTGTCAGGCCCAGTCACCGACCGCGCGCTGTTTCACGCTGATAACGCCTACTATTATCCGAACGTCCGCTTGCGCAGCCGACCGATGAAGACCAACACGGTTTCGAACACGGCGTTCCGCGGTTTTGGCGGTCCACAAGGCGTTGTCGCAGCAGAACGCATGATCGAGGAAATCGCCTACGCGCTTGGCAAGGATCCCCTGGAAGTCCGCAAGGCGAATTTTTATGGCGAAGCAGGCGATGGGCGGACACTCACGCCGTATCATCAGGAGGTTGAAGACAACATACTGCCGCGGCTGATTTCCGAGCTTGAGGAAACGGCTGAGTATCAAGCGCGCCGGGACGCGATCCTCGCCTTCAACAAGACTTCAAGAGTTATCAAGAAGGGGATCGCCCTGACGCCGGTTAAGTTCGGCATCTCCTTCACTGCCACCTGGTACAACCAAGCCGGCGCGCTGATCCACATCTACAATGACGGCTCGATCCACCTGAACCACGGTGGAACGGAAATGGGCCAGGGTCTCAATACCAAGGTCGCGCAGGTGGTGGCCGATGCCTTGCAAGTCGATTTTGAGCGCATCAAGATCACCAAGACCACTACTGAAAAAGTCCCAAATACCTCTGCAACGGCTGCGTCCTCCGGTACCGATCTCAATGGAATGGCGGCCCTCGATGCGGCTGAGCAGCTCAAGGCGCGGTTGACTGACTTTGCTGCCAAGCATTGGTCGGTCGAACCGGACACTGTGGCCTTCCGCAACAACATGGTGCAGGTCGGTCAGGAGGTCGTATCCTTCAGCGACCTGGTTCGCAAAGCCTATATGGCCCGCGTGCATTTGTCGGCAGTCGGGTTCTACAAGACGCCGAAGATCCATTGGGACCGTGCGGCGGGCAAGGGGCGGCCATTCTACTACTATGCCTATGGCGCCTCGTGCTCGGAAGTTTCCGTCGACACGCTGACCGGGGAATACCGGGTGGAGCGGACCGACATCCTGCATGATGTCGGCCGGTCTCTGAACCCAGTCCTCGACAAGGGGCAGGTGGAAGGCGCCTTCATTCAGGGAATGGGCTGGCTGACGACCGAGGAGTTGTGGTGGGACAAAGCCGGGCGCCTGCGCACCCATGCGCCGTCCACCTACAAGATCCCGCTGGCTTCCGACCGGCCGCGTGTTTTCAACGTCAATCTGGCTGACTGGTCCGAGAACCGGGAACTGACCATCAAACGATCCAAAGCTGTTGGTGAACCACCTTTCATGCTCGGCGTGTCCGTTTTTGAGGCCCTGTCGATGGCGGTGGCCAGCGTTGCCGATTACCGGGAATGCCCGCGTCTCGATGCGCCCGCGACACCTGAACGGGTGCTGCTTGCCGTCGAACGGCTGAAGGCAGGAGGTTAATGTCATGACCGCGCTTTCTGCCAATGCAGCCGCGTTTTTTGATGCAGAAAGCGCGATCATCCGCGTCGAAGTGATCGAAGTCCGTGGTTCTTCTCCTCGGGAAGCGGGAACGGAGATGTTCGTCGGGCCAAAGTTGCTCCAGGGGACGATCGGCGGCGGCCGGCTAGAGCAGATTGCGATAGACCGTGGCAGAGAGATGTTGGAGGCTCGGCAGCTCTGCGACATGTTGGATGTGCCGCTCGGGCCGGAAATCGGCCAATGCTGCGGCGGCCATGTTCGCCTTCGCTTGAGCTGGATGAGCCGGGAGGATCGCAAGGACGCGCTCTACCGTATCCGGCAGGAGAAGGCCGAGCAGCCGCACGTTTACATCATGGGTGCGGGGCATGTCGGACGCGCAATCGCTGATCTTCTTCAGCATGCTCCGGTGACATGCGTTCTGGTCGACATGCGCCAAGAGGAGCTGCAGAAGTGTGAGGCCAAGGTCGACAAACGGTTGCGCGCACTGCCTGAGGTAGATGTGTTCAACGCACCGCCCAAAAGCGCCTTCATCGTGCTCACCCACGACCATGGCCTCGACTTTCTATTGACATCGGCGGCGCTGGAATTGGGGCATGCCGCATACGTTGGAATGATCGGGTCGGCCACCAAACGCGCAAAGCTGCGCTCCTGGTGCCGGACCCATTGTGACGACCTGATGATCGACCAGCTAACTTGCCCGATTGGGGCAACGGCCAGCCGGGACAAACGGCCGGAAATCATCGCTGCATTTGTAGCTGCCGAAGTGCTGACCGCTTTAACGACGGTTCAGCATGTCTCGGACAGCGGGGAGGAGGCTGCGCTGCTTGAAGCTGCGCAGTGAACCAATGGGCTTGCCGCGCCTGAGGAGAGGTGAGGTACGCCTTTTTGACTGAAAGGAGACCCGGTATGCGGGTTGGGAGTTACGATTACAAACTGTTCTCAAGGGGCGATTTCAGCGCCTTTTGGGCACTGTTCACCGACAACCTTGTCAATCTGATGGTGCTTGCGGGCATCTGTCAGTTCGTCTTTCAAATGCCGTCAGAGATCGTCTATGGCCGGATCATTCCAGGTGCCGCTGTGGCAATCCTGGCTGGCGTGGCGGTCTATGTCTTGCTCGCCAAACGCGCGGCCGCACAACACGGTCGGGAGGTGACGGCACTTCCCTACGGCATCTCCACTCCGGTGATGTTCGTCTATCTGTTCGGTGTGATTGGTCCGATCTACTGGTCGACCAACGACCCGGTTCTCGCGTGGCAGGTTGGTATCGGCGCCGGCTTCCTTGGCGGCATCGTGGCAGCGCTGGGCGCAATCATCGGTCCATGGCTCAAAAAGGTGACGCCGCGCGCAGGCATGCTCGGCACATTGTGCGGCATTGCCCTGGTGTTCATCGGTTCGGTTCCGCTGGCGACCATCTTTGAGAATCCATTTATCGGCTTCGCGTCGATGATCATCATCCTGTGGGGCCTGGTCGGTAGGTTCCGCCTGCCATTCAATATTCCGGCAGGGTTGTTGGCTCTGATCATCGGAACGGTCGTTGCTCTCTTGATCGGTCAATCCTCGATCAGCTTTGAAGGTGTCGGCTTCTACCCGCCATTGCCGTACTTCGGGGATCTGATCGCTGGGATCCAGCATCTCTTCGCAAACCCGGAACTGTTCCTGGTTCTGGTGCCGGTGCAGATCTACAACTTCATCGAAACGATGAACAACGTGGAAAGCGCGGAAGCAGCCGGGGATCACTATCCGGTCGCAGCCTGTCAGGTCACTGATGGCGCTGGTACCATGGTGGGTGCGCTGTTCGGGTCTCCGTTCCCCACCACCGCCTATATCGGACACCCGGCCTACAAGCGGATGGGGGCCCATTCCGGTTACATTATCGGTGTCGGCATTGTCATTCCGCTGGCCGCGATGTTCGGGTTCCTGGCTTTCTTGAGCAATCTGATCCCGGTCGCCGCAGCCGCTCCGGTTTTGGTGTTCGTTGCCCTCAGCCTCATCACCAACACCGCCCATGCGGTGAAAGTTGAGCATATGGCGGCCGTCACAATCGCGATGATGCCGCATGTCTCCGCGTTCCTGGTGGTGAAGTGGGGATCCTTGATGGGCGCGCTCAATGCAACCGGGGCTCAGGATGTACTGCCGCTCGGCTCCCCCGAACTGACCGCTGCGCTGATGCAACAAGGCGCGCATTACGCCGGTCATTTGGCCCTGAGCCAAGGCGCGATCCTGACCGGACTGATCTGGGGCGCAATCGTTGCAAGCGTCATTGATGGCAAGTTCCGGATCGCTGCTGGTTTTGCCTTTGCGGCCTTTGTAATGGCGTCGCTGGGTGTGATCCATTCGGCAACCTTGCACCTGCCGGAGTTTGGTGCCGTCAGCCTCGGCTATCTGATCGCTGCAGTCTTCCTGGTCATCTATCCGATCTTCCATAAGGAAGAAGCGATTGTACCGGAAGCAGAAGGTTTGCCCCGTCCGCAAGCCGCGCCGGGCGAGTAATCCAAACTGAAATAAACGCCGGGGCAATCACTCTGCCCCGGCATCCAACCTTCAGAAAGATGTGACCATGCAATCTGACCGCCTGATGCTCCGGGGACGCCTTTTGACGTTTAATGCGGAGCCGTTTGGAGCCGAAGACACGTCCGCCTACGATTACATCGAAGACGGCGCATTGCTGATTGAAAACGGAATGATCCTGGCGAGAGGCGAGTTCAGCGATCTGATCGGCGAAGCCACTCGGGCGGAGATCGTCGACCATCGCCCGCATCTGCTAATGGCCGGGTTTATCGACACCCACATCCATTTCCCGCAGGTTCAGGTGATCGCATCCTGGGGCGCACAGCTGCTCGACTGGCTGAATACATACACCTTTCCGGAAGAGACGCGGTTTTCCGATGATGACCACGCGGCGGCCATGGCCTGCCGGTTTTTCGACCTACTTACGAACCACGGAACGACCACAGCCGTTGCCTATTGTTCTGTTCACAAGGGTTCTGCGGACGCCTATTTCGAAGAGGCCGAACAGCGCAATATGCGTGTCATTGGCGGCAAGGTTCTGATGGACCGGAACGCACCTGACGGGCTGCGTGACTCACCGCAAAGCGGCTATGAAGACACCAAGGAGCTGATCGCCAAATGGCACGGCAAGGGGCGGGCGAGCTACGCGATTACGCCCCGGTTTGCGATCACATCTACGCCAGAGCAAATGGACATGGCCCGGGTTTTGGCGCGGGAGCATCCGGGCTGTTTCGTCCAGACACATCTGTCTGAAAACAAGAACGAGATTGCCTACACACTGGAGCTTTATCCGGAGGCGCGGGACTATCTCGATGTCTATCAGAGATATGGCCTGTTGAGCGACAAGATGTTGCTCGGCCACTCGATCCATCTCGAGCCGCGCGAAGTTGCCGTGATGGCGGAAACCGGGGCGCGTCCGGTGTTCTGCCCGACCTCGAACCTCTTTCTGGGCAGCGGTCTGTTTAATGAAGAAAAGATGCGCCAGAAGGGGGTCGTCAGTGCCATTGCAACAGACATCGGCGCCGGAACCACTTATTCCATGCTTCAGACGCTGAACGAGGGCTACAAGATCCTGCAACTGCAAGACCAGAAGCTTCATCCACTTCGTGCCTTCCATTGGATGACCCGTGGCAACGCTGTGGCGCTTGGCATGGAAGACAAGATCGGAACGCTTGATGCGGGGACGGAAGCCGATGTGGTCGTGCTGAATTCCAAAGCCACAGACGCGATGGCTCTGCGCATGGAACGTGCATCAAACCTCTCTGAAGAGCTGTTTATCCTGCAAATGCTTGGCGATGATCGCGCCGTCGAGGAGGTCTATGTTGCTGGCCAACCTCAAAAATCCGGGCGCCGTCCAGTGGCCATTCGCGAGTTTAAACGCGTTCTGGAGCTTGCCTGATCATTCAGTATGAAACAGCTCCGGCGAACTCACTAGCATTCGCCGGGGCTGTCTTGGTCACAACGAAATCTGATGACCGCTCTCCGTGAATGGCCGTTGTGGCGCTTAAGCCCCCCAGGTGTCGCTGAGGCGATAACCGGTGGGCCAGGGATCATCCGGATCCAGCATGTGCTGGTGGATCCCGGTGATCCATCCGCGGCCGCTGATCTCGGGGAGAATGGCAGGCTTTCCGCCAACCGATGTTTCTCCGGAAATTTTGCCCGTGAATGTCGAGCCGATGATGGATGTCGCTTCCAAAGTCCGGCCGGCTTTCATGTGACCGCGGGAATGGAGCAGGGCCATCCGTGCGGATACGGCTGTTCCGGTGGGTGAACGGTCGACTTTGCCCGGTTGAATGGCAACAGCGGACCGACCCGCAAGGCCTGTTGGGGTTTCCGCCAGGTTTCCTGCGAAAGCGCAAAAGGAAATGTGGGACCAGTCCGGCATCTCGGGATGCTTGAACCCCAGTTGTTCATTGGCGGCATTGGTGATCCGTACGCCGAGATGGGCGATGTCTTTCGCCTCGCTCTCTGTGATCTCAAAACCAAGGGTGGCAGCATCGACAACCACGAAACTGTCGCCGCCAAAGGCCGTATCGACCGTCAACGTGCCCAGTCCCTCGACTTCCAGTGGGACGGACAGTTTGTCGGCAAAGCTGGCAACATTCCGGACATGGATACGCTCAGCCTTGCCATTTCGGCAGTCGGCCCGCACGCGCACCAGCCCGCCCGGTGCTTCCAGGGTGAGCTCGGTGACCGGCTCTTTCATTTCGATGATGCCGCTGTCCAAAAGGACCGTCGAGACGCAGATCGAATTGGAGCCGGATATGGGCGGCGTGTCTTCCGGCTCCATGATGATGAAAGCTGCATCCGCCTCTGGATGTTTCGGAGGCACCAAGAGATTGACATGCCGGAAGACACCGCCCCGCGGCTCGTTCAAGACGAAGTTTCGAAGGGTCTGATCCTGCGCGATGAAGCTGCGCTGATCCCAGAGGGTCTCTCCGGGCGGTGGCGCGACACCGCCGACAATGACATCTCCGACTTCACCCTCGGCATGGCAGGAAATCACGTGCACGGTTTTAGAGCTGCGCATATGGGTACCTCATGAATACGAGGCGACTGGCTCGCCAAGGGCGTCGAAAATCGGCGTGATACCAAGCCCCGGCCGGTCTGAAGCGGTCATCCGGCCGTTCTCGCGTTTTGGCGCACCCACAGCGATATCGACTGTGCCATAGCTGTTGAAATCTGTGGCGGAAAAGGTGAACTCCGCCGGTGTAGACCGGGCAAGATGGGCGATTGTCGCCGTGGTGATGTCGCCGCCCCACGTGTCTTCAATGGTCATCGGGATGCCGTGCACAACACACAAATCCCGCATCAGCTTGGCCTTGGTCAAGCCGCCGACCTTGGAAATCTTCAGGTTGATACAGTCCATCGCATCTTCGGCGAGCCCGCGCACCAGCATGTTCGGCCCGTCGATGACTTCATCCAGGATGAACGGCAGGGTAGTCCGGCGCCGGATCGACACACTTTCCTCATAGGTGAGGCAGGGTTGTTCGATGTAAACATCGAGAGAAGAGACCGCGCCAACAACTCGTGCAGCTTCATGCCGGGTCCAGCCTGTGTTGGCGTCGGCAACCAGAATGTCTGAGGGTTTCAAGACCGCTCGTGTAGCCCGGATGCGCTCGATATCGTCATTGGCGTCGCCGCCGACTTTCAGCTGGAACTTGGTGTAGCCTTCTGCCGCATAGCCTTCGATCTTGGCGGCCATGGTTTCGGGGGCTTCCTGGCTGATCGCTCGGTAGAGCACAACATCGTCCTGCGCTGCGCCACCCAGCAGTGTATAGACCGGTTGGCCGGTTGCCTTACCAAGGAGATCCCAGCAGGCGATGTCGATTGGCGCTTTTGCGTAAGGATGACCGCGCAAGGCTGCGTCCATAACGCGATTGACTTCACCGATATTGAGCGGATCCAAGCCGATCAGATGCGGTGCCAGTTCCTGGATGCCGGAGCGCACGCCAAGGGCGTAGCTTGGCAGATAGGCTGATCCGAGCGGACAGCACTCCGCATAGCCTGTGAGGCCATCATCGGTCAAAAGTTCAACAACGGTGCTGTCGAAGACATCAATGTAATTGCCATTCGACCAGCTGTACCGGCCCTCATTTAGGGGAAGATCCACCTGGTAAACATTTATCGCAGTGATTTTCATGGTGTTCCTCCGATGAAGGGATTCAAAAGCGGTTTGGCGAATACGCCGCAAGGTCGATTGGTGGCTGTGTTTTGTTTGAAAGCGCACGGACCAGTTCGGCGGTGCCAGCTGATTGGGTCAGTCCGAGATGGCCGTGCCCGAAGGCGTAGATGACCCGTTTGTCTTTTGATGAGGGCCCGATCACCGGAAGGCTGTCCGGCAAGGAAGGGCGGAACCCCATCCATTGGTGTCCGGTTTTCTTATCGAGCTCGGGCAAAAAGGATCTGGCCTTATCAAGAAGGATCTCGGCCCGCTTGTAGTTGGCGGGAAGCTTCAAACCGCCCAATTCAACTGCTCCGCCGACCCGGATGCCATCGTTAATGCGGGTGACGACAAAGCCGTGGCCTGGGAAGGTGAGGTGGGTCTTCAAATCGAAGTCAGTTGCCGGAAGTGTTGTGTTGTAACCGCGCTCGGTTTCCAGCGGGATCGTGTCGCCGAGTGTCTTGGCCAAGTGGTGCGACCAGGCACCTGCAGCAACAATCACCTGCGATGCGCAGTGGATCCCGTTTGCTGCATGGATCTCAACCCCGTCGCCCGTTGACCGGAGCTGCGTTGCATTTGCTTCGATCAAGTTTCCGCCGCGCGTGCGGAAGGCAGCCGTCAAATGAGAAAGCCAGGCCGCAGGATCACCGGTATTGATCCAATCCGGTGTGAACCCGGCGAAGGAAAAGCGACGGCCGATGCCGGGCTGGATATCCGCAATTTCATCCGGCGATTTCAGAAGCTTGAAATTGACGCCATGTTTCCGGCGCAACTCCCAACCGGGCAGGCTCGCCTGAAACTCCCGTTCGCCCTCGTAAAGCTGCAATTGGCCGTTTCTGCGGATCAGCTCGTCAGCTGAAGTGTCGCTGATCAGCCTTTCCAGAGCTCCGTGCGACAGCTTCATCAAATCGGCCTGTGCCGCGAGGCTCTTCTGGTATCGATCTGGCAGGCTGGCCCGCCAGAAACGTACCAGCCAGGGAAGGATCTTGAATGCGTAAGCGGGGGGAACGGCCAAAGGTCCCAAGGGATCCAGCAGCCACTTAGGCGCCTTGCGCGTGATGCCAGGCGCGGCAAGTGGCATGATGTCCGCAAAGGCAAAAGCACCGGCGTTCATGTCTGAGGCTCTTGGACTGTTGTCTTGGCGGTCGAGAACGGTCACCTTGCGGCCGTCCGCCTGAAGGGCGAGGGCTGCAGAGATGCCGATAACGCCGGCTCCGATGACAATCACATCTTGCACGTTGAGATCCGATAAAATCTTGAGAGGTTGCCCCGCCGGGTAGGTCATTGGCGGGACAGGCAATGGCTTACGGCAGGGTGTAGGCTGTCTTGACTGTGGTGTAGAATTCCGCAGCGTAGCGTCCCTGCTCGCGGGAGCCAAAGCTGGACCCCTTCGTGCCGCCGAACGGAACGTGATAATCGACGCCAGCGGTTGGCAGGTTGACCATGACCATTCCGGCTTGGGCATTCCTCTTGAAATGATGCGCGTGTTTCAGCGAGGTGGTGCAAATGCCTGCGCTGAGTCCGAATTCCGTGTCGTTGGCGATGGCAAGGGCTTCGTCATAGTCCTTGACGCGGATTACAGATGCGACCGGCCCAAATACTTCCTCACGGTTGATCCGCATGGCGTTGGTGGTTTCCGTGATCAAGGCCGGAGCCATAAAGAAACCGCTTGTGGCGAGTTCCAGTTGTTGGCCGCCCAGAACCTTGCCGCCTTCTTTGCCTGCGATGTCGACATAGGAAAGGTTCTGCTCGAGCTGACGTTGATCGACGACGGGGCCCATCTGGATGCCGGTTTCAAGGGCATGACCAACCTTGAGCGCCATCATCTTATCGTAGAGCGTTGCCACAAACTGGTCGTGGATTTTCTCCGTGACGATCAACCGGGAGCTGGCTGTACAGCGCTGACCGGTTGAGAAGAAAGCACCGTTCAAGCAAGCATCGACGGCAAGTTCCAGATCGGCGTCGTCCAGAACCACCATCGGGTTCTTGCCGCCCATTTCCAGCTGGACCTTTTTCAAGTTTGCGCCACAAGACGCAGCGATCCCGCGGCCCGTCGGGACCGAGCCGGTGAAAGAAATCGCATTGACCTTGTCGCTGTCGATCATCCGCGGGCCAAGCTCCGAACCCCGGCCCATGACCAGATTGACGACACCGGCTGGCAAGCCGGATCGGGAAATGATCTCGACCAAGGCATGAGCGCATCCCGGCACCAGTTCCGCCGGTTTAAAGATGATGGTGTTGCCGTAGCAAAGCGCCGGTGCGAGTTTCCAGGCTGGAATGGCGATCGGAAAGTTCCAGGGGGTGATCAATCCAATGACACCGACCGGTGCGCGGGTGATGTCGATCTCGACGCCCGGACGAACCGAGTCGAGCCGGTCACCCGTTTCGCGGAGCGCTTCACCTGCAAAGAACTTGAAGATTTGGCCCGCACGCGCGGCTTCACCAATACCCTCCGGCAATGTCTTGCCTTCTTCGCGGGAAAGGAGGGTGCCGAGCTCTTCCTTGCGCGCCAGAATTTCCGTCCCAAAGAAATCGAGCACGTCGAACCTTTGCTGTGGCGTGGAAGCGGCCCACTCTGGAGCCGCTGCATGCGCAGCGTCGATGGCCTTGTCGAGATCCGCCACGGTCCCCTTGGCTGCCTGGCCAAGAATGTCGGTCGTGTCCGACGGGTTCACATTGGGAGTGCTCTCGGCTGTCGCGAGCCATGCTCCGCCGATAAAGTTCTTGTAATCCATGATGATATCCAGTTTTAGGGTCGGATCCCCAAGCGATAGGGATCGGCGGGATTGAAAATCAGATTTGCGTCGGAGGTGACAAAGGCCTGTCCGGTGATTGTTGGAATAACGCCTTTGCCGGTGCCCGGCTGGTAGCTGATCCTGTAAGTGCTGCCGATGACACTCTCCTGGATCCAGTCTTCTCCAGGCGCAAGCACACCATCTTCTGCAAGACAGGCAAGTTTGGCAGAACACCCTGTGCCGCAGGGAGAGCGGTCATAAGCACCGCCGGGGCAAAGCACAAAATTTCTGCTCTGCGCGGCAGGATCTTTCGGTGGTCCGAAGAGTTCGATGTGATCGATCCAGGCACCGCCCGTACCGGTAACGCCCGCATTTTCGAGCGCTTGCCGGATGCTCTTTGTGTTGGCCGTCAGGGCCGGAACGTTGTCCAGTGTGAGCTCAATCGGGCTGTTCTTGACGAGAAAGAACCAGTTCCCACCCCAAGCGACATCTCCGGTGACTTTGCCCTGACCGGGAACGTCAACCGAAATGCCCTTGTGAAGGCGATAACTTTCAACGTTTACCACGGACACGGTGTTTGCGTCCTTGAGATCTACTTCCACGATGCCAACCGGTGTCTCAAACTTGTGCCGGCCGGGTGCAATCCGGCCCATATGCGCAAGTGTCACGGCGAGGCCAATTGTTGCGTGACCGCACATGCCAAGGTTTTGCAGGTTGTTGAAATAGATCACCGCTGCGGCACAATCCGGTTGGCTTGGGGGCTGCAGCAGGGCGCCGATGATCGCGTCATGGCCGCGCGGCTCGAGCACGACGGAAGCGCAGAAATCCATATGCTCAGCTTCAAGCCGGGCTGCCTTTTCGATGAGGGAGCCGGACCCAAGATCCGGACCACCCTCGACCACCAGCCGGGTTGGCTCGCCTGCAGTGTGGCTGTCGATTACGCGCATTCCGCCAGCACTCCGCCTTGGCCCCACCAGTCGGCATACCAAGTCTTGAAAAGCTGATATTGGGCTTCGATGTAACCGCGCTGGGCATTCGTCAGAGCGTCTGTTTCATTGAAATGCAGCCGGTATTCGTCTTCGCCGTTCAGCACCATCAGGTGCTTGTAATAGAGAACAAGATCTGGGCCTTCATCGAAGCTCGACAACACGCCAAGGGCTTCTTCCAGTTCTTTCGCGCGGTTTCGAGCTTCTGCGTTTCCTTCTGCCGCCTTTTCGCAAAGGGCAACCAGATGAAGCACAGCGTCCGGCAGGGCATTGCCGATGCCTGTTATGGCGCCGGTTGCGCCGCAATTGACGAAGCCGTGGTAGACTGCGGTGTCGACCCCCACCATCAAGGTGACATCTGCGTCCTGGGATGTGATGTTTTCCGCGGCATAGCGCAGGTCATCGTGACCGCCGAATTCCTTGAAGCCGATCAGGCTCGGGAACTCCTTGCGCAAGTCAAAGAACAAGTCGGCCCGGGTCGCAAAACCATAATAGGGACTGTTGTAAATGACGGCCGGAAGGTTTGGCGCCGCAGACAGAATTGCGCTGAAGTGATTGCGCTGGGCAATCGGAGAAATGCCGCGGGACAGGACCCGTGGGATCACCATCAAACCATGAGCACCAACGTCAGCGGCATGGCGTGCATGGGCCACTGCAGATTTGGTGTTAACCGCACCTGTTCCGACGATAGTCGGCACGCCGGCCTTGACCAGGCGCTCAACGCCTTCCATCCGTTCTGCGTCAGTCAAAAGCGGCCAGTCGCCCATGGAGCCGCAGTAAACGACTGCTGACATGCCCTTTGAAATGAGTTCTTGGCCTTTTTTTACCAGGGCATCGAAATCCGGCGTCCGGTCTGCGTTGCAAGGGGTCATCAGCGCGGGAATGGTGCCTGAAAAGATGTTTGAGGACATTGCCTTCTCCTTTGGGGTCAAGCCGGACGGCCGCCGGAAATTCTGAGCGTAAACCGTTAGGGCCGAATTTTGAAACTGTGCTGTTTAGCGGACGTTGGACAGGAACTTGCGCGTATGCTCGGACTGCGGATCGCCAAAGACCTGACTTGGAGGTCCGATCTCTTCCATGACGCCGTGATGAAAGTAGGCGACCCTGTCGGAGACATCGCGCGCAAAGCCCATTTCGTGCGTAACGCAGATCATCGTCATGCCTTCTTCGGCGAGCAGGCGCATGGTATCGAGAACTTCGCCAACCAGTTCCGGGTCGAGTGCGGATGTGGCCTCGTCGAACAACATGTAGGTTGGTTCCATCGCAAGGGCGCGTGCGATTGCAAGCCGCTGCTGCTGCCCGCCTGACAATGCATTCGGATAGACATTGAGCTTGTCTGCCAATCCAACATGTTTGAGCTGCTGTTCGGCGATTTCTTGGGCATCCGCCCGCGACCTGCCTTTTACAATCCGAGGCGACAGAGCGACATTTTCCAGCGCTGTTAGATGCGGGAAGCTGTTCCATTGCTGAAACACCATGCCGAGTTTCTGGCGCAGTTTGTTGATGTCGGTTGCTTTGTCATGGACGTCGGTTCCGTCGACAACAACAGATCCTTTTTGGATCGGTTCCAGGCCATTGATGCAGTAGAGCAGTGTCGATTTGCCGGAACCCGATGCCCCAATAACTGACAGAACTTCGCCTTTGGCAACGTCAAGGTCGATGCCTTTGAGGACCTGAAGCGCGCCGAAGTATTTCTCAAGACCGCGAATCTCGATCATTGGGCCCACCTTTTTTCCAGTTGTGCGGCATAGCGCGAGATCGGATAGGACAGCGCGAAGTAGAACGCGCCGGCGATAGCGAGGATTAGGAAGGGTTCCTGTGTCCTTGTGATGAGGATCTGGCTGGCTTTCAGGAGCTCGACATAGCCGAGGACCGAGACCAGCGCGCTGTCTTTCATCACGCCGAGGGCAACGCCAACCCACGAGGGGAAGACGGCGCGGCCACCGATCGGGAGAACCACATGGCGCATGTCTTGCCAATAACTCATGCCGAGTGAACGGGCCGCCCGGCGCATCGGTTTCCCGACGGCCTCGATGCCGCCGCGGGCAACGTTTGCAACAAGCGACGCTGTGTAGATCGTCAAGACCACAACGCCGGAGCCGAACGGACCAAAATCCAGTCCGATGATCGGAGCGAAATTGTAGAAGAGAACCAGCTGGATGATCAGCGGCACGGAGCGGAAGATGTCGAGTACCGGGGCCAGGGTGACAGCGCCGAGGAATTTCGCCTCATAGAGAATCCAGCCGAAGAGAATTCCAAGAACCGTGCCGGCGGAAATCGAGACTGCGGAAATCCAAAGGGTCCGAAGGGCTGCCTCGCCCAGGAACCATAGGTCGTTGACACCAAAACCGGTGAAGAAGCTTATGGATTGTTGCATATGAGCCTCCTCAGTACCGGAACAAACGCCAGGCGAGCAGCCGGGATGCCCCGAGGATGACCTTGACGATCACGTAGTAGATGATCGCGGTCACGGCGAAATATTCGAAGATCCGGAAGGTCCGGCTGGCGAAGAATTGGGTTTCGCCGCTTAGCTCACGAAAACCGACAAGCATGCCGAGCGAAGACATCAACACGGCCCAGACAAGCTGGTTGGTGAGCGGGTGGTAGACGATGCGGAAGACTTGCGGGATGATGATCCGGGTGTAGGCCTGCCAAGCGGACATGCCGAGGCTGCGCGCTGCGCGCAGTTGCGTGTCGGGGACCGACTGAAACCCACCGCGAAAATTCTCTGCAAGGTATCCGGCACAATTGAAGCTGAGACCGGCGAGAACGATGGTGAACGGCGACAGGTGCAGGCCGAACGCGCCAAGCCCGAACCCGAAAAAGAAGAGTTGGAACAGGGCAGGGGTGTTGCGGGCCAACTCGATCCACGCCGACGCGAGCCAGTGAAGCGGTCCGTGCAAGTGCAGGCGAATGAGCGCCAAGGCGAGACCGATGATGATGCCGATGATCATCGAAAGTGTCGCGACTTGCAGCGTGAGCAGGCCCGCTTCCAGAAGATCGGGCAGGCTTTTCATCACTGGCCGCCAATGGAAATTGTAGTCAAACATTCTCAGGATGCTCCGGCAGTACCAGCGCAAAGTGGACTGGTGTGCTGCGGATTGAGGTTTTGCGGAGCCATCAGGTCAATGGCCGCGAATGCTTAAAAGCGAAAGGTTGCAGGGCGCACCGCGGTGGGAGAAGCGGTATGCCCTGCAGGGCGTTAGTACATAACGCCGGGGATGCGCAGTTCAGGCGCTTCACCGCCTACATATTTGCCCCAGAGCTCTGCATAACGGCCGGAGCGGACTTGATGCGTGACAAAGAGGTTGAGGAAGTTTAACCAAGTCACATCTTCGCGCTTGCCGACAACCGATGTGTAGTCTGTAGTCCAGGGCATGCGCGGCCCCGCGAGAACGGTGTCATACTGTTCGGTGATCGGCTTTACGGCCGTATTCGTCGTGATGCCGATATCAGCCTTGCCCTGTGCAACGGCAAGAAAGACTTCGTTTTCGGACTGATAGCCCTGGTAGAGGTGCTCTTCACCCCATTCCTCGGCGATTTTAAGCCATTCTTGTTCCGGGACTGTGCCAATCGCTCCCGCAACGCGCTTGCCGCGAATGTCTTCAAAGGATTCGATGCCACTGTCAGCGTTGACGACACCTTGCGCGTAGTAGATCGCGTAAGGAATTGTGAAACCGACGGTGCGTGCGCGCGCCAGACTGTCGGATGTCGCACCAAAGACAACATCGGCCCGGCCCGTCACGATGACCGGCAGGCGCTCGGCCCAGGTGACCGGATAAATGGTGGCCTCGACCTCAAGCGCGGCAGCGAGGTCCTTGCAGTAGTCGACGTCAAAGCCAGCCGGTTCGTTGTTGGCGTCGCGATACCCGATTGGCGGAAAGTCGAGCACAACGCCGCAGCGCAGCTCCCCGCGATCGACGACATCATCGAGCGTATCTGCTTGGGTTGGAAGCGCAGCTGCGAGTGAGAATAGCGCGGCGGCCGTGAAATTCCTGAACATGATTTTCCCCTCTTCTTTTCGAAGATTTTTAGTCAGCGCCAAATTGATAATATATATTGGATCCAATATTTAATATAAAATATTCAAAAAAGTTCTTGCTGTACCGGGCCGGGGCGTTCGATTAAAAAAGGCAGGGAATGGAGAGGCGTAGGTATGAAACTGAAATCAATGGATATTTCCGCCACAGCATCGGCCTCGTCGATTGTCTTTGATGCTTTGCGGAACGCCATTATCGAAGGGCAGCTGGAGGAGGGTGAACCCCTTCGCCAGGATGAAATTGCGCGCCTGTTCAACACAAGCCGGATCCCTGTCCGCGAAGCGATTTCACGGCTTGAGGAACAAGGCCTGGTGAAAACGCAGCGTTACAAAGGTGCAGTGGTCGCCGGTCTGTCGCCGGAGGAGGCCGAAGAGATTTTCAACCTTCGAGCGCTTGTAGAACCTGAGATCATCAAGAACGCTGTGCCGAGGATGTCCAGAGAAGTGCTGGACCAGGCGCGCGCGAAGTGTTCCGCATTTTCAAAATCCAAAGACCCGATGGAATGGGGCAACCTGAACAGGGATTTTCATGAGACTCTCTACAGCGCAAGCAACCTCAGTTACTTCCTGGAAATTGCCGGCAATGCGATCGATCGGGTTGAGCGGCAGATCCGGGCTCAACTTGTTATGAGCAACGGCATGGAACGGGCCGGCCGGGAGCATTTCGCTATTCTTGACGCCTGTGAGAACGGTCAGGCTGACACGGCGGCCGAGCTGACGAAGGCTCATATCGAGGGCGCCAAAACGTCGCTGCTTCAGTTTTTGCCGAAAGCTTGAAGCTGTCTCATTGTTCTGTTTGTCTTCCCGCTTACATAGGCGTAACACAGAGCGGCCTCAGCCTCGTGTCGCTGATGGCTATGTTTTAGTTTTCTGCTGAAAGGACACCTTTGTCATGTCACTTCGAATCAATGATGTTGTTCCGAATTTCACCGCTGAAACGGATCAGGGGCAAATCACGTTTCACGACTGGATTGGCGACAGCTGGGCCATCCTATTCAGCCACCCGAAAGATTTTACACCGGTTTGCACCACGGAATTCGGCGCTGTAGCGCAGCTGGCTGCTGAGTGGGAAAAGCGCGGCACGAAAGTCATCGGCGTTTCTGTGGACAGCGCCGAAGATCACAAGAAATGGAAGACCGACATTGAGAAAGTGGGCGGCGCGGTAGCCGGTTTCCCGATTATTGCAGATGAAGGTTTGGCCGTTTCAAAGGCGTTCGATATGCTGCCGGCTGAAGCTTACCTGCCGGATGGCCGGACACCGGCTGACAGCGCAACTGTGCGCTCCGTTTTCATTATCGGTCCGGACAAGCAGTTGAAGCTGTCCATGACCTATCCGATGACTGTGGGCCGGAACTTTGCCGAAGTTCTGCGCGCGCTCGACGCGCTGCAAACGTCTGCGAAAGGTGTTGCTACGCCGGCGAATTGGGAAGTTGGCCAGGATGTGATCATTCCGCCGAGCGTGAGCGATGAAGACGCGAAGGCAAAGTTCGGTACGTTTGATGCGGTTCTGCCTTACCTGCGTAAAATCAAAATGCCGGCCTAGGCCGTCTCGAAAGCTTTCCCAGTACGAGAGCTTGTTCATTCGACAGATCGACCTCGCGGGACTTGACGTCCCTGCGAGGCCTTTTTCAAGAGCGTCAGCCGACGATCAGCTGTTTTAGTTGAAGCGATTCGTACTCAAGTTCCTGCAGCCGGTAATTGACCACATCGCCGATCGTCACGATCCCGACCACAATATCGCCGTTGACCACCGGCATGTGCCGGAACTTGCCTTTGGTCATGGTTTGAAGGACTGAAATCAATCGGTCTTCCGGGGAGCAGGTTTTCACGTCCCGGGTCATGATGTCTTCCACTTTCTGTGAAAGTGTTTGGCCGGGTGTTTCTGCAAGACGCCGAACAATGTCCCGTTCAGATAATATGCCTTGGAGCTTTCCGGCAGCATCTTTGACGATCAAGGCACCAATCCGCTTTTCTTTCAGCTGCACCACGGCTTCATGAAGTGTGTTTTGGGGCCTTAGGGAAAATACGTCCTTGCCTTTGGACTCCAAAATCTTGCCGACGGTCGCCGTTTCTGACGACGCATTTGTTACAGAGGTCTGGCTGTGTGTCTTTTCTTGAATCTTGTCTTTTCGGCTCGGGGCCTGATAAGAGCTCGGCATGAATATCGCTCCCTATTGCTATGTCCAAGTGTGACATGGACAAACAGCTTACCCGAAACTCAGCGGATTAAGGAACTATAGAAATTGGCTGACTTCACGCTTACGCCGCTGGTCGCGACGATCATCTTCGTCACCGCGTGCTTTTCCGGGTACCAATATCGGCGGGTTTGGGTCAACGAAGGACCGCGCTGGCAATTGTGGGCCTACGGTTTCGCTGCCGGCGGGTGTTTGGCGTTGGTCGCCTTCATTCCGGTGCAGTAGATCAAAGAAACTCGCGGGTTTCGCCGGTTAGCCTTCCATTTCAGCAAGTTGCTTACGTGCCCGTGGGCACTGCAGGCGGTCGCGGAGCGGGCTGTCCGGGTCGATTTCCTTTTTGCAGACCATGCAATGGTCCGCGCCGGAAATTGCGTTCAATCCACCGCAGCTTCCCTTTATTGTTCGGCCAGAAAAAATCACGCCGATCGCCATACCAAGTATGACGGTCAATAAAAGCGCGAAAGCCAGAACAAATGTTTCCACGATGGATACCCTTTGATTCGGTTGTCAGGCCTGAAGTTGCTTGAATTTGTCGCTGGCGATTGAAGCGAACCCGTTTTCTGCATCAATGCTGCGATCAATAAACAAAACAGCAATATCACGTTGATTCGCGATTTCCAAACCACGCTCTGTTCCGAGGACCAGCATGGCGGTTGACCATGCGTCCGCAAGCATGGTGTTTTCAGCCAGTACTGTCGCGGATGCCGTGTTGTGGGTAATCGGCGCTCCAGTGTGCGCATCGATGATGTGGGAGAACCGCTTACCGTCGCGTTCAAAGTAGTTTCGATAGTCGCCGGATGTTGCCATGCCCATGTTGGTGACGCTGGCGACTTGGTATGCGGAACGGGTGTAAGCGGTCGGCGTCTCGATACCGATTTGCCAATCCATGCTGTCCGCATTGCGCCCGGAGACATAGAGATCGCCGCCGATCTCAACCATGAAATCGGTGATGCCGAAGGAGGCAACGACTTTGGCCATCTGGTCGACGCCGTAACCCTTGCCAATGGACGGCAGATAGAGTTCGGCTTCCGGGTGACTTTTGCTGATTCGCGTCCCGTTGACTTGGAGGCCTTTTGTTTGGCCGGAAACTTTGCGCGCGGCTGCCAAGGCGTTCGCGTCAGCGGTTGCCGGGCGGCCTTCACCTTTGGAACCAAAGCCCCAGGCTTCGATCACCGGGCCAAGTGTGATGTCGAACTGTCCTGCACTCGCAGCGTTGATCTCACGAGAGGTGCGGACAACCTCTGCAAAGCCTTCGGAGACTGTTACTGGCTCAGAGGAGCGCAGGGCGTTAAAGCGCGAGACTTCCGAGGATGCGTCCCAGTTGGACATTTGAGAATTGACCTGAGTCAAGCTTGCTTCCAACGCTTTCTTAAGCGCTGCCGGGTCAACATTCCGATTATGATCAATGCCGGTAACAGTGTAGCTTGTTCCCATCGTCGAGCCGGAAAGCTCAACGATATCCGAACCACCTTTACAGGCCGCCAAGGTCAGCGACATCAGGATGAAGCTGCGCCGGGAAAATACGATATTGTTTGGCACGGTAAGCATCTCCGATTGATCATGTGCGAAAAGTGTCGCGTGTTCTGCGGCGCTTTTCATCGGTTTTCAGGACCGATTCAACAAAAAAATGGACTGCCAGTGCAAAAAAATGCTTTTTCAACTCGTGAAAACATAGCATATGGCGCCCTAACGAATTCTGGAGGCCGGATGCGTGCAAAGTTTTAAGCTGAAAAAAGGTCTTGATCTACCCATCACGGGAGCGCCGGTTCAAGAAATTGACGCAAAGGACAAGATCCAGAACGCCGCAGTCATTGCGGCAGACTATATCGGATTGAAGCCTCGTCTGCTTGTTCAAGAAGGTGACGTGGTCGGGGCGGGGGCGCCTGTATTATTCCACAAGGACACGCCCGATGTCATGGTCACTGCGCCAGTTTCGGGCCGTGTGAAGGCTGTCAACCGCGGTGCACGCCGTGTTCTCATTAGCGTCGAAATCGAAGTTGATGCGTCAGCTGCCGATCCGGTTGACTTCTCAGACGTTGGTGATGTCGCAACGCCGGAAGGTCTGACAGAACGTCTGTGCGCGTCCGGGCTTTGGACATCATTCCGCACGCGTCCCTATTCGAAAGTTCCCGATTCGGAATCGCGTCCAGCTGCCATTTTTGTGACAGCCATGGACACAGAGCCGCTGACCGCCGATCCGACGGTCGTGATCGCGGACCAAGCTAAAGCGTTTGAAAAAGGCCTAGCCGCTGTTGCAACGTTAAGTTCGGGCAAGACCTATCTGTGCTGCGAAACCGGAGCCAACATTCCCGGCCTCATGTTGCCGGGGATCGAAGTCGCCGGATTTTCCGGCCCGCACCCCGCCGGACTTGCGGGAACGCATATTCACTTTTTGGACACGCCGAGCGCAGAAAAGACGGTCTGGACCATTGGATACCAGGACGTCATCGCGATCGGACGCCTTTTGGAAAGCGGTAAGCTGGACTCCTCCAGAATCATAGCCTTGTCCGGACCGTTGTGTGCCAAGCCACGTTTGATCCGCACTGTTTCCGGTGCTTCAATGACCGAATTGAGTAACGGTGAAATTTCAGGTGATGTTCCGGCTAGAATCATCTCCGGGTCCGTATTGAGCGGCCGACTGGGGGAAGGCGTGAGCGCCTATCTTGGACGCTATGCACGGCAAATGACTTTGATCGAGGAAGATCACAAACAGATCCCGATGGGCTGGATCCGGCCAATGCCGTCCAAGTTCGCACTCCAACCTGTTTTGGGCTCGGCTTTCTCAAAAAAGCTCTACGCGTTGACGTCCAATTTGAATGGCGGACGGCGGGCCATGGTGCCAATTGGCACCTTTGAGGAATTGATGCCGCAGGATTTTCTACCCACCCAGCTTTTGCGTTCCTTGCTGGTTATGGATACAGATCAAGCACAGGCCCTTGGGGCGCTGGAACTGGATGAAGAAGATTTGGGTCTGGTGGGCTTTGCTTGTCCAGCCAAGTATGAATATGGCATGGCGCTTCGCGATTGCCTCACCAAAATCGAAAAGGAGGGCTAGGCCTTGGGTCTGCGCAACTTCTTCGACCGCATCGAGCCAAACTTCGTCAAGGGCGGTAAATACGAGAAATTTTTCCCCATTTATGAAATGGTGGAGAGCTTTCTCTATACTCCAAAGACCGTGACGACAGTCGCGCCGCATGCGCGCTCTTATATCGATATGAAGCGGATCATGACCTACGTGGTCATCGCGACAATCCCCTGTATCCTCGTCGGCCTTTACAACGTTGGTTTCCAGGTTAATTCCGCAATTGCCACATATGGGGCATCCGGCTGGCGCGCATGGATCATTGAGGCGCTGGGGATCGGTTTCAATCCGGCCAACCCACTTGCGAATATCCTGCACGGAGCGCTCTATTTCCTTCCAATCTACATCACAACGCTGGTCGTCGGTGGCATCTGCGAAGTGATCTTTGCAACGATACGCGGTCACGAAGTGAACGAGGGGTTCCTCGTAACGTCCATGCTTTATGCGTTGATCTTGCCGCCATCTGCACCTCTATGGCAGGTTGCCCTTGGCATCGCCTTTGGTGTTGTAATCGGCAAGGAGGTGTTCGGCGGGACCGGCAAGAACTTCCTGAACCCGGCGCTGACAGGCCGCGCGTTCCTGTACTTTGCATACCCGGCGCAAATGTCCGGCGACACCATCTGGACACCGGTGGATGGGTTCTCAGGTGCGACCGCTTTGTCGGTTGGTGCATCGGACGGTTACCAGCAATTGGCGGCTCACGGGGTGAGCTGGATGGATGCGTTCCTTGGTACGATACAGGGCAGCATCGGTGAGGTTTCGGCACTGGCATGCTTTATCGGACTTGCCTTCCTTTTGATCACAAAGATTGCCAACTGGCGGTTGGTGGTCGGCTGCCTGGTTGGTATGATCGCGTTCTCGACGCTGCTCAATCTGATTGGCTCCGACACTAACCCAATGTTTGCAATGCCCTGGTATTGGCATCTGGTGATTGGCGGTTACGCATTTGGTTTGGCCTTCATGGTCACAGAGCCGGTTTCAGCGTCGCACACCAATCTTGGCCGCTACATCTACGGTGCCTTGATCGGTGTGATGGTTGTGATGATCCGCGTTATCAATCCAGCCTTTCCGGAAGGAATGATGCTTGCAATTTTGTTCGGTAACGTTTTTGCGCCGCTGATCGATTATTTCGTAGTGCAGGCAAACATCAAGCGCAGGGCGAAGAGACATGCCTGAAGATAAAGAAAACAAAGGCCTCATCCGCCGGTTCCTTGATCTGCCGGTGGATTCTGTCCCGAAGACGATCTTCGTGGCCGTGTCGATCTGTCTGGTTGCGTCCATGGTGGTGTCTGCGGCGGCTGTATCTCTGCGCCCTCTGCAGGAAGTCAACAAACTGAAGGATAAACAGATCAACATCCTTCAGGTTGCCGGCCTTTACGAACCTGGATCGAATGTCGCTGAGGCATTTGAGGTGTTTGAGCCGCAGGTCCTTGAGATTGCGACCGGAAAATTCACCGACAAATTCGATCCGGCGACCTTCGATGATCGCGCTGCGGCAGATGATCCGGAGACCTCGATTGCTTTGACGGACGACCCGGCCTCCATTGGACGCCAGTCGAAATACGTCACTGTTTATCTGCTGCGGAATGATGACGGCAGTCTCGACAAGGTCATTCTGCCGATCCACGGCTACGGGCTTTGGTCTACGCTTTACGGATTCATTGCGCTCGAAGAAAACGCCAATGACATTTTTGGCCTTCAGTTCTACAGCCACGGTGAGACCCCGGGTCTCGGTGCCGAGGTTGATAACCCACGCTGGAAATCACAGTGGAATGGCAAGAAGCTTGCCGATGACAGTGGGGATCTGCTGATCACCGTTGCCAAGACCGTGCCGCCAGAAGGCGAAGAGTACCATGTCGACGCGCTTGCTGGCGCGACGTTGACGACGGTTGGTGTCGACAACCTGGTACGGTTCTGGATGGGCGAGGCCGGATTTGCACCCTTCCTGGAAAATCTAAAAGCAGGAGAGATCTGATGGCGCAAACCAAGAGAAGCATGCTTATCGATCCGCTGGTCGATAACAATCCGATTACCCTTCAGGTTCTCGGGATCTGCTCTGCCCTTGCAGTGACATCTTCACTGCAGGTGGCGTTTGTCATGTCCCTTGCGGTGATATTCGTCACGGCATTCTCCTCCATGTTCATCTCGATGTTGCGCAATCACATACCGGGAGCCATCCGGATCATTGTGCAGATGGTCATCATTGCATCTCTCGTGATCCTCGTTGATCAGGTGCTGAAGGCGTATCTCTACGAGATTTCGAAAACACTTTCGGTCTTCGTGGGCCTCATCATCACCAACTGCATCGTGATGGGCCGGGCAGAAGCCTTTGCCATGAAGAACCCGCCGATTGCCTCCTTCATCGACGGTGCAGGCAATGGTCTCGGTTATGGCCTTATCCTGATGCTTGTCGGTGTTATTCGCGAATTGTTCGGTGCTGGCAGCTTGTTCGGCATCACGATTTTCCAGACCGTCAACAATGGCGGTTGGTATGTCCCAAACGGCATGCTGCTGCTGCCGCCGTCCGCTTTCTTCATTATCGGCCTGATCATCTGGGCGTTCCGGTCCTGGAAACCGGAGCAGGTTGAAGAGCGCGAGTACAAAATCCAAACGGTGGATGCGCACTGATGGAACATATGCTCTCACTCGCCGTAAAGGCCATATTTGTTGAGAACCTGGCACTGTCCTTCTTCCTGGGAATGTGCACCTTCATCGCTGTTTCGAAGAAGATTTCAACCGCGATTGGCCTCGGCATATCGGTCATGATTGTTCAGGCGATCACGGTACCGGCCAACAACCTGATCCTGACCTATCTCCTAGCTCCTGGCGCCTTGGCTTGGGCGGGGTTCAGCAATGTTGATCTGACTTTCCTCGGCCTCATTTCCTATATCGGAGTGATCGCGGCGCTGGTCCAGATTCTGGAGATGGTGCTCGATAAGTACTTTCCGCCGCTTTATAACGCCCTCGGCGTCTTCCTGCCGTTGATCACGGTGAACTGCGCTATCCTTGGCGGTTCGCTGTTTATGGTGGAGCGGGACTACAATTTTGGCGAATCCGTAACTTACGGACTGTCTTCCGGCTTTGGCTGGGCTTTGGCGATTACGGCCATGGCCGGCGTGCGGGAGAAGCTGAAATACTCCGATATCCCGGATGGCCTGCAGGGCCTGGGCATCACATTTATCACCGCTGGCTTGATGGCGCTTGCCTTCATGTCCTTTAGCGGCGTCAAACTGTAACGGGAGCGCCCTGTGGCCACACTAGGACTAGGCATACTTCTCTTTACCCTCATCGTGCTCGGGCTTGTCACGATCATCCTTGCCGCCCGTTCCAAACTCGTTTCAACGGGCAACGTGAATATATCGATCAACGGTGAGAAAACGATCTCGGTGCCGGCCGGTGGCAAGTTGCTGCAAACACTTGCCGAACAAAAACTGTTTGTTCCGTCTGCGTGTGGCGGCGGTGGAACTTGCGCCCAGTGCAGGGTGAAGATTCACTCAGGCGGCGGATCAATCCTTCCAACTGAAGAAGGCCATATCACAAAGCGGGAAGCTGCTTGTGGAGACCGCTTGTCCTGTCAGGTGGCCGTGAAGCAGGACATGGATATCGAAGTTCCTGAAGAGGTTTTCGGTGTCAAGAAATGGCGCTGTAAGGTTCGTTCGAACGACAACGTGGCGACCTTCATTAAGGAACTGGTTTTGGAACTGCCGGAAGGCGAGGACGTCAATTTCCGCGCAGGTGGTTATATTCAAATCGAATGCCCGCCTTATGAGCTTTCTTATAAGGAATTCGATGTCGGCGAGGAGTATCACGAGGATTGGGACCGTTTCAAAATCTGGGATGTAAACTCCAAGGTGGCCGAACCGGTTGAGCGGGCCTACTCGATGGCCAACTATCCTCAGGAGAAGGGCATCGTGATGCTCAACGTCCGGATTGCGTCACCGCCCCCCGGTTCCCAGGGAATTCCAGCCGGTAAGATGTCTTCTTACATCTTCAATTTGAAACCGGGCGATGAAGTTACGATCTCCGGTCCGTTTGGTGAGTTCTTTGCGCGCGATACCAAGAAGGAAATGGTCTTCGTCGGCGGTGGTGCCGGTATGGCGCCAATGCGCTCGCATATCTTCGATCAGATGCGCCGGATCAAAACCGACCGTAAGGTCACCTTCTGGTACGGCGCGCGCTCGAAGCGTGAAATGTTTTATGTCGAAGACTTTGACATGCTGGAGCGTGAGAACGAAAACTTTGAGTGGCATGTTGCGCTGTCTGACGCGTTGCCGGAAGACGACTGGAAGGGCTACACCGGGTTCATTCACAATGTGCTCTACGACGAGTACCTGAAAGATCACCCGGCACCTGAAGACTGTGAGTTCTACATGTGCGGTCCTCCCATCATGAACCAGTCCGTCATCAACATGCTGCTCGACCTCGGTGTCGATCGCGAAGACATCATGCTGGACGACTTCGGCGGCTAAGTCGTTAGAGAACGCAATTTCAGATCGGGCCCTGTTTCGGGTGTGCGGCATAGACCGCATTCCTAGAGCAGGGCCCGATGCTTTTCTGTTCCAAAAAGTATGTGTTGGCCAACGGCCGCTTTGGTGCCAGTCTGTCGGTCCAGTTGATATCTACAATGGATCCAGACGTGGCGATCAAATCCGAACAGTTTCATTTGGACCCCAAATTCGAAGGCACCCTCCAGCAACAGATCCAGCACCTTGTCAGCCAGGGTGTGTTGTCGGGCCGTTTTTTGCCGGGAGAGCGTATGCCTTCCAGCAGGAAACTGGCTGCATGGCTCGGAGTGAGCCGGATCACGGTCACGCTTGCCTATGCGGAGTTGGTTGCCAACGATTATCTGATGTCCAGAGGGCGGTCGGGTTACTTCGTATCGGAGAGTGCGCCACCACCACCCATGCTCAATCAGTCGGGCGCAGACCGGCAGGACGCTGTGGCCTGGGACGAGGTGGTGAGTACCCGGTATTCGTACCGTTCTAGCCTGGTACGCCCCTCGGATTGGCGGGATTATCCCTTTCCGTTTATCTATGGCCAGCCGGATGCGCGCCTGTTCGATCACGACAACTGGCGCCGGTGTGCGCTAGAGGCCTTGGGCCGGAAGAACTTTGAGAGCATGACGGCCGATCCTTATGAACAGGATGACCCGAAACTGATCGAATACATTGTCAGAAACATTCTGCCGCGCCGGGGAATATCCGCGCAGCAGGATGAGATCCTTGTGACGATGGGGGCGCAGAATGCACTTTGGCTTTGTGCTCAGGTCCTGTTGAACCCGGACCGCGTCGCGGCCATCGAAAACCCTTGTTATCCGGGACTGCGTGACATCCTTGATCAAACAGGCTGCCAGATCGCTCAAGTGGACGTCGATGAAGATGGCCTTCCTCCGGAAGCCATTCCGACCGACAGTCAGGTTGTTTTTACCACGGCCAGCCATCAGTGTCCGACCAACACGACCATGCCGATCGAACGCCGTCGTGCGTTGCTTGCGCGTTCGGTGGAGGAAGGGTTTGTGATCGTGGAGGATGATTATGAATTCGAGATGGCGTTTCAGAAAGCTCCGACGCCGGCGCTCAAGTCCCTCGACCGGGCGGGAAGCGTTGTCTATGTCGGTTCGTTTTCAAAATCCCTGTTCCCGGGATTGCGTCTTGGATACATCGTGGCTGCCAAACCATTGATCCAGGAAGCCCGCGCTTTGAGAGCGCTGGTGCTTCGCCATCCACCTGGGCACATCCAACGGACAACCGCCTACTTTCTCTCGCTGGGGTATCACGACGCCATGGTCAACCGGATGGGGCAGGCCTATCGACGCAGACGGTCCGTCATGGACAAGGCCATTCGCGACCACGGCCTTCAAATCGCCAGTGGGGGCAATCACGGCGGTTCAAGTTTTTGGATGCGCGCTCCGGACGGCATCAATACAAGTGAGCTCGCGATCAAACTGCGCAAAAGCGGGGTTGTTATAGACCAGGGAAGAGCATTTTTTGGGCGCGACGATGACAATCACCACTTCTACAGGCTTGCTTACTCTTCCATTCCGTCCGCGCGCATTCCGGAGGGGATTCAGCGGATCGCGGATGCAATCCGCTGAGACAATTGTGTGACCGGATAATCTGGATATACCGAGTAAAGTAATCTGGCCCTAAGGCGTCTGTTCGCAGCGCGGCATGAAATCACTTCCAGCTAATTGTGTACCTGTCATGCGAGCGGGTGAGGGAGTGCGTTTCAAATGAAAATGACGACAGAGGAAGCCTTCGTAAAAGTCCTGCAACGGCATGGGATTGAACATGCCTTTGGGATCATCGGCTCTGCCTTCATGCCGATTTCCGACCTGTTTCCAAAGGCCGGGATTACTTTCTGGGATTGCGCGCACGAAGGCTCGGGCGGGATGATGGCCGATGGGTACACCCGGGCGAGCGGCAAGCTGAGCATGATGATTGCTCAAAACGGTCCGGGCATCACAAACTTCGTTACAGCGGTGAAAACCGCCTACTGGAACCACACGCCCTTGCTTCTGGTTACGCCGCAGGCAGCCAATAAAACATTGGGGCAGGGCGGCTTCCAGGAAGTCGAGCAGATGGCCCTGTTCAAGGACATGGTTGCCTATCAGGAAGAAGTGCGTGACCCATCGCGCGTTGCTGAAGTCCTGAACCGGGTCATTCTTCAGGCAAAACGCGCCAGCGCTCCAGCTCAAATCAACATGCCGCGTGATTTCTGGACTCAGGTGATTGACATTGAACTTCCGCCGATTGTGGACTTTGAACGCCCGTCCGGAGGAGATACGGCCATTCAGGAAGCCGCGGACCTGCTCAGCAGCGCCAAGCATCCGGTCATCCTCAACGGTGCCGGCGTTGTTCTGGCCGATGCAATCGACGATACGATCGCACTTGCAGAACGTTTGGATGCTCCTGTGTGTTGCGGCTATCAGCACAATGATGCGTTCCCCGGCTCGCACCGCCTTTTTGCCGGACCACTCGGCTACAACGGATCAAAGGCCGGCATGGAACTGATTGCCAAAGCCGACGTCGTTCTGGCACTTGGCACGCGCCTCAATCCGTTCTCGACCTTACCCGGTTATGGCATCGACTACTGGCCGAAAAACGCCAAGATCATTCAGGTGGACATCAACCCGGATCGGATCGGTCTGACCAAGCCAGTGAGCGTCGGTATCGTAGGGGATGCGAAGAAAGTCGCTCAATCACTTCTTTCGCAACTTGCACCCAACGCCGGTGATGCCGGGCGGGAAGAGCGCAAGCACGAGATCGCGCAGACCAAGTCCCGCTGGGCGCAGCAGCTTTCCTCCATGGACCACGAGGACGATGATCCCGGCACGAGCTGGAACGAGCGTGCCCGTGCCGCGAAGCCCGACTGGCTCAGCCCGCGCAAGGCTTGGCGGGCCATTCAGGCCGCTCTGCCGCGTGAGGCGATCATCAGCTCCGACATTGGCAACAACTGTGCCATCGGCAATGCGTATCCAAGCTTTGAAGTGGGCCGGAAATACCTTGCACCGGGCCTGTTCGGTCCCTGCGGTTATGGCCTTCCGGCAATTGTCGGCGCAAAAATTGGCTGTCCGGATACCCCGGTGGTTGGGTTTGCGGGCGACGGGGCCTTCGGTATTGCCGTTACAGAGTTGACCGCCATTGGCCGCAGCGAATGGCCGGCAATCACCATGGTCGTCTTCCGCAATTACCAGTGGGGCGCGGAAAAGCGGAACTCAACGCTTTGGTATGACGATAATTTCGTCGGCACCGAACTCGACGACAATGTCAGCTATGCAGCCATTGCAAAAGCGTGCGGCCTTCAGGGGGAAGTTGCCCGCACCATGGACGAGCTGACCGAAAAGCTCGATGCGGCGGTGAAGGACCAGATGGAAAACGGCAAGACCACGCTGGTCGAAGTGCTGATCAATCAGGAACTCGGCGAGCCATTCCGGCGCGATGCCATGAAAAAACCGGTTGTTGTTGCCGGGATCGATCCGGCAGATATGCGGCCGCAGTAGAGTCCTTGGAAGGGAATTGATTGATGGGCGGTATCCTTGTTCTGAATTCCGGATCCTCGTCCATCAAGTTCGCTCTCTTCGATGAAAGCCTCGATGAAACGCTCTCGGGAAGCGCCACTGAAATCGGTGGCGTTTCGCGTTTGAAAATCTCATCCAAGACATCGAAATCTGAAGAGACAACGCCAGTCCTGCGGGATCACAACGCCGCGCTCAGCGCGATTTTGGAAGCAATCCGGTCCGCTGGCGTTGATGTTGCCAATCTGACCGGGGCGGGTCACCGCGTGGTCCATGGCGGTCCGACCCTTCAGTCGGCGATCCGTGTAGATGGGCAGGTCATTGCTGAAATTGAGCGTTGCAATGATCTGGCCCCTTTGCACAATCCGCACAATCTGGCAGCCATCAAAGCTCTCAGAGACTTGGCTCCGGAGCTGATGCAAGTGGCCTGTTTCGATACGGCATTTCATGCGTCAAATCCGGACGTCGCCCGCCGGTATGCCTTGCCCAATCGCCTCGAGATGGAGACGCTGAGGCGATATGGATTTCACGGCATATCCTATCAGGGGCTTGTTCGGAAACTGGCTGAAGGTGTGCAGGCCGATGTGCCGGATCGCCTTCTGGCCCTTCACCTTGGCAACGGGGCAAGCTTGTGCGCGATCAAGTCCGGACAATCCGTGGCAACCACGATGGGATATTCGCCTCTGGAAGGTCTCACCATGGGCACCCGGACCGGCAACATTGACGGCAATCTGGTTTTGCGGCTGGCCGAAGAAAACGGCATCGAAGAGACCAAGGAGCTCTTGAACAAAAAGAGCGGCCTCTTGGGCCTTGGGGGATTGTCCGACATGCGCGCCCTGCATGCGGCAGAGACAGACGCGTCTCGTTTTGCTGTCGAGCATTTCTGCTATTGGGCTGTTCGCCATGCCGGATCGATGATTGCGGCAATGGGTGGATTGGATGGAATTGCGTTCACCGGTGGCATTGGTGAAAACGATGCTGTTGTGCGCCAGAAGATCATTTCTGGATTGGGATTTCTTGGTGCGACCTGCGATCCGCAGTTCAATCAGAGCAACAAGTCCCGCATTGATGTGTCTGGCTCAGCCGTTCCGATCTGGATCGTAAAGGCCGAAGAAGAGAAAACGATCGCAGCCGAGACGCAAAAACTCATCGCATAGCGGATGTTTGTCGTTTCAAAGTCATTGGCATGTCGCAATTCGACAACAAATGTCGTGAAAAAAACTTTCATTTTTTCATTTTCTGTGTGAAATTTTCAGAAATAATTTCACGCTGATGAGGCGGTCATGGCCAATTTGGGTGCGGATTTGCGCGCACTTCGCAAGACAAAAGGGTTGACGTTAGCAGAACTTGCCGATCGGCTCGGCAAGTCGGTCGGCTGGCTCAGTCAGATCGAGCGGGGCATTTCGAAACTGTCGAGCGAAGATATTGATCGCATGGCCGGCGTGTTTGACGTGCCGCCGTCGCTTTTGGGCTCAAGGCGGGGACCAAATCCCAAGGAAGACGGTAAAATCGTACGGGCATCCGATCGCCGTATGATCGGTGAGCGGGTTCCCGGACTTGTCGAGCAATTGCTGTCCCCGGATCTGACCGACAGTTTTGAGGTCATCCATTCCACGTTTCTTCCAGGGTCTGAACGCAACGACGAAATCATGCGGCCAACTCAGGAACTCGCGTTTCTGGTGTCTGGCAAGCTGAAAATCTGGCTCGAGGGCGAGCCGTTTCTCATTCGAAAGGGCGACTCCTTCCGCATTCGCGGAAACAAGTACCGCTGGGCAAATCCCTATTCTGAGCCGGCAATCGCTGTCTGGATTATCTCACCGCCCGTTTATTGACCCTTGAACCGAACCCATTGAAGCCAGGCCCTAATCGCGCCTCTACGCCAAATCAAACCGGAGCCAGCCATGTCGGATCTTCCCTCTACAGCTCGTGTCGTGATCATCGGTGGAGGTGCGGTCGGCGCCTCGGTTCTCTATCACCTAGGACTAGCCGGTTGGACCGATTGTGTTCTTCTGGAGAAGAACGAGCTGACCGCTGGCAGCACATGGCACGCTGCGGGGAACATCCCGACTTTTTCGTCCTCCTGGGCGGTCATGAACATGCAGCGCTATTCCACCGAGCTTTACCGGCGGCTGGGCGACGAAGTGGATTATCCGATCAACTATCATGTGACCGGATCTGTTCGGCTGGCGCATTCAAAAAACCGCATGATGGAATTTGAGCGGGCGAACTCTATGGCGCGCCGGCAAGGCATAGAAACCAATATGATGTCGGTCGCGGACCTGAAGGACGCCTATCCCTTCATGGAAACGCACGATCTTGAGGGTGGCTTCTGGGACCCGACCGATGGCGACATGGATCCTGCACAGCTTACACAAGCGTTCGCAAAAGGCGCGCGCACCATGGGTCAGAAGGTGGTGCGTTTTACACCTGCGACCGGTGTCCGGCGTGAAAATGACGAGTGGATCGTTGAAACGGAAAAGGGGGCGATCCGCTGCGAATATGTTGTCAATGCAGCGGGGTACTATGCCCAGCGTGTTGGCGAGTGGTTCAAGCCCTACGGCGGGCGTACCGTGCCGATGATGGTGATGAGCCACCAGTATCTGTTGACTGAACAGATGGAAGAGCTGGCAACATGGACCAAAGAGCATGGCCGGAAACTGCCGCTGCTTCGGGATGTGGATTCGTCTTACTATTTGCGGCAGGAAAACACCGGACTGAACCTTGGGCCCTATGAACGGAACTGCAAGGCACACTGGGTCACGCCGGATGATCCGATGCCGGACGACTTCAGCTTCCAGCTTTATCCTGACGATCTTGACCGGCTGGAATGGTATATCGAAGACGCCATGGCCCGTGTGCCGCTGCTTGGTATGTCGGGAATCTCAAAGGTCATCAACGGCCCGATCCCTTATGCACCTGATGGCATCCCGCTGATTGGCCCGATGCCGGGTGTGAAAAATGCCTTTGAAGCCTGTGTCTTCACGTTCGGAATTGCTCAGGCCGGCGGGGCTGGCAAGATCCTGACCGAATGGATCACCGAAGGCGAAACCGAATGGGATTGCTGGGGCCTCGATCCACGCCGTTTCACTGACTATACCGATCACGATTATTGCGTTGCCAAGGGCATAGAAGTCTACGGCCATGAATACGCAATGCATTATCCGCACTATGAGTGGCCGGAAGGGCGAGACAAGAAGCTGTCGTCCGTGCATGAAACGTTGAAAGCCTCCGGTGCCCAGTTTGGCGTTTACAACGGTTGGGAACGTGCCAACTGGTTTGCAAAAGACGGCGACGACACATCAATTGAAGCGACAGAAAGCTGGATGCGCAAAGGCCCTTGGTTCGAGCGTGTGCGCGAAGAAGCCTTGGCCGTTCGCGATGGTGTAGGTGTTTTGGATCTTCCGGGATTTTCGAGGTTCAAACTGTCAGGTGCCGGAGCTGCCGATTGGTTGCGGGGCCGTATCGCTGGCGGTCTGCCGAAGGTTGGGCGGATGACGCTCGCATATTTTCCGACCTCCAAGGGCCGGGTACACACGGAGATGTCTATCATCCGGAAGGGCGAGGACGACTTTGTTCTGATCACCGCAGCTTCTGCACAGTGGCACGATTTTGAAATTCTGGCTGGACATTTGCCAAACGGTCTTGAGCTGTCCGACATCACTTCGGAGCTTTCGACCCTGATCGTAACCGGGCCGAAATCCCGGGACCTTTTCGAGAAAATCGGAACAACAGCCGACCTGGACTTGCCATGGCTTAGCATTCAAACGGCTGAGGTGGCGGGGACACGCTGCGAGCTTTACCGGGTGAGTTTTGCCGGTGAGCTGGGCTGGGAAATGCACGCGCCAATGGCCAGTATTCCAGCGCTTTACGATGCGGTTGTCGGCGCGGGTGCAAAGCCCTTTGGGATGTATGCCCTCAACAGCTTGCGGATTGAAAAAGGCTATCGGGCATGGAAAGGCGATTTGAGCACGGATTATACCTTGTTGGAATCTGGCCTCGATCGGTTCGTGAAGCTGGACAAGGCGGAAGACTTCCCCGGAAAGGTCGCGCTCTTGAATGAAAAGCAGCAAGGTCCAAAACAGCGTTTTGTCACTTTCCTTGTCGATAGCGAGGAAGTCGACCCGCCCTACATGTCGAACATCTGGATGAACGGCAGCATCGTCGGCGAAACCACGTCTTCGGCTTTCGGGTTCCGTGTGGATGCTTGCGTCGCGCTTGGTATGGTCCGGGCCGACTTGGCCCAAGCAGGCACGGATCTTGAAGTCGAAGTCTACGGACAAAGGTTTCCCGTAACGGTGCAGCCAGACGGCCCACTCTAGGATCCGCAGAACCTCCGGCTAAGAGCGTGATTTTCACCGTTTCAAAACGTCAGTTTTTTCAATCCAGATCTGGACGATAAGTCATGGCCATTCCTTCAAAAGCCCGCGTTGTCATTATCGGTGGCGGGGTCATCGGGTGTTCAGTTGCCTACCACCTAGCCAAGCAAGGCTGGAGCGATATCCTGCTTCTGGAACGCAAGCAGCTCACCAGCGGCACGACCTGGCACGCTGCCGGCCTGATTGCACAGCTTCGGGCGACCCAGAACATGACCCGTCTCGCCAAATACAGCCAGGAGCTCTACGGCTCTTTGGAAGACGAGACGGGTTTGTCGACCGGCTTCAAAAGATGCGGATCGATTACCATGGCGCTGACCGCAGAACGCCGGGAGGAAATTCTGCGTCAAGCCTCCATGGCGCGAGCGTTCGGGGTAGAGGTCGAGGAGATTTCGCTGGACGAAGTCCAGAAGCGCTATCCGCACGTCAACACAAGTGGTGCGACCGCAGCAGTTTACCTGCCGCTCGATGGTCAGGGCGACCCGGCAAACATCGCACTGGCTCTGGCAAAGGGCGCACGTCAAAAAGGCGCAAGGATCCTGGAGCGGGTCAAAGTGACCGGGATAGAGGTCAAAGACAGTAGAGCCACCGGCGTCAGTTGGGAGCAAGACGGTGAAGCCGGATTTGTCGAAGCCGAGATGGTGGTCAATTGCGGCGGTATGTGGGGGCATGAGGTTGGCCGGATGGCAGGGGTCAACGTTCCGCTGCATGCTTGTGAGCACTTTTACATCGTGACCGAGCAGATCGATGGCCTAGGGCAACTGCCGGTCCTGCGTGTCCCGGACGAGTGTGCCTACTACAAGGAAGACGCCGGAAAGATGCTGCTCGGCGCATTTGAGCCGAATGCCAAGCCCTGGGGCATGACCGGCATTCCCGACCAGTTCGAGTTCGACCAGCTTCCGGAAGACTTTGATCACTTCGAACCGATCCTTGCAGCAGCAGTCGAACGCATGCCGATGCTGGCCGAGGCGGGGATCCATACCTTCTTCAATGGTCCGGAGAGTTTCACGCCGGACGATGCCTACCATCTGGGTCTTGCGCCGGAACTGGAAAATTTCTGGGTCGCGGCCGGATTTAACTCCATCGGGATCCAGTCTGCCGGCGGGGCTGGAATGGCGTTGGCCACCTGGATGGAAAGCGGCGAGAAGCCATTTGATCTCGGGGATGTCGATATCTCCCGGATGCAGCCATTCCAGGGCAACAAGACTTATCTGTTTGAGCGCTCCAAGGAAACGCTTGGGCTGTTGTACGCCGATCATTTCCCTTACCGGCAAAAGGCGACTGCGCGTGGGATCCGGCGAACACCCCTCCATGGGCATCTTTTGGATCAGGGGGCTGTGATGGGAGAACTGGCCGGATGGGAACGGGCGAATTGGTTCGCAGACCCCGGACAGGACCGCGCCTATGAGTATTCCTGGAAACGCCAGAACTGGTTTGAGAACAGCGCCCGTGAACACATGGCGATCCGGGAAAGTGCCGGACTATATGACATGAGCTCTTTCGGAAAAATCCGCGTTGAAGGACAGGACGCCGAAGGTTTCCTTAATCACGTTTGCGGTGCCGACATGAGCGTGCCGGCAGGCCGGATTGTCTACACGCAGATGCTCAATGAGGCTGGCGGTATCGAGGCCGATGTCACAGTCACACGGTTGAGCGAAACCGCTTATCTGATGGTGACGCCGGCTGCCACCCGACTGGCGGACCAGACGTGGCTGCGGCGTCATTTGGGTGATCACAAAGTGGTGCTGACCGATGTGACTTCCGGTGAAGCGGTTCTGGCTTTGATGGGACCGAAGTCACGGGAGCTGCTTGGCCGGGTTTCTCCAAACGACTTTACCAATGAAACCAACCCGTTCGGCACGGCTCAGGATATTGAAATTGGCATGGCACTCGCTCGTGCCCATCGGGTCAGTTACGTCGGCGAACTCGGCTGGGAGATCTATGTGCCAACCGAGTTTGCTGCGCATGTCTTCGAAACGCTTTGGGAGGCTGGTCGGGATGAGGGGCTGAAACTGTGCGGCCTTCATGCCATGGACAGCTGCCGGATGGAGAAGGCCTTCCGGCACTTTGGCCATGACATCACCTGCGAAGACCATGTCATCGATGCCGGTCTCGGCTTTGCCGCCAAAACCTCCAAGCCCGGTTTCATTGGCCGGGACGCGGTCTTGGAGCGCAAGGAAACTGGTCCTAAAAGCCGAATGATACAGTTCCAGCTAAAGGATCCGGAGCCGATGCTCTACCACGCGGAACCGATCCTTCGTGAGGGCGAGGTCTGCGGGTACCTGTCTTCCGGTGCTTATGGACACGCACTCGGCGCCGCGATTGGTCTTGGTTACGTGCCATGCGAGGGTGAAAGCGCTGCCGATGTTCTAGGCTCGGCCTATGAGATCGAGATCGCGGGCACTCGAGTGCCGGCAACCGCGAGCCTCAAGCCGCTCTATGATCCGACGAGCAGCCGCATGAAGGTCTAAACGAAGATCCAGTCACCCACGAAAAACCACGGACATCAGCCGGGGTTTTTGCTCTTTTCGGAAAGGATAACCGGCGCGTTATTGGCCGGGTTCCGACCCTTAACTGAACACCGCTGTCAGTGCCTCATCAATCGAGCTTGTGAGGTGGTCGATGTCATCGGCAGTCGCGATTAATGCCGGTGCGAGACACAAGGTGTTGTTGAAGCCAGGAAGCGCCCGATTGGTCATTCCGATGATAACGCCCTGGGCCATACAATGTCCGGCTACCGCCTGAACCTTGGCTTCATTGGCCGGTTCCTTGGTCTCACGATCCGACACAAGTTCAACGCCTGCAAACAGTCCTCGGCCTCGAACGTCGCCAACTACCGCGTGTTTCTCCTTCAGGCCTTCCAGGTTTTCCATCAGGCGTGCGCCCATCGACAGCGTGTTTTCCAGAAGGCCTTCGTCTTCGATGATGCGCATGTTTTCAAGCGCTGCAGCGGGACCTGCGGCACAGCCGGCATAAGTGGAAATGTCCCGAAAATAACTCAGAGGATCGCCGGACGCGTCCTTGAACATGTCAAAGACTTCTTCCGTGGTCACGGTGCAGGAGATTGCGGCATATCCGGAGGCTACGCCTTTTGCCATTGTAACGAAGTCAGGTTTGATACCGAACTGCTGGTATCCGAACCATGTTCCAAGGCGTCCGACACCGCAGACGACCTCATCGAGATGGATCAGGATTTGGTGGCGTTTGCAGATCTCCTGAACACGCTCCCAATAGCCCTCCGGCGGCACAATGACACCGCCGCCCGCTGTCATGGTTTCAAGGCAGATCGCGCCGATCGTATCCGGTCCTTCGCGGAGGATAACTTCTTCGATGGCGTCAGCAGCGCGCTCACCATAGGCTTCAGCGCTGTCATATTGATTGCGGTATTCCAGGCAGTGTGGAACTGCGACAAATCCAGGCGTGAACGGACCGTAGTGGGCCGAACGCTCGCCCTGACCGCCAGCGGACAGGGCCGTGATTGTGGTGCCGTGGTAGTCGCGGTCACGGTAGAGTATTTTCGATTTTTTGCCGCCATGGTGCTGCTTGGAAATCTGGCGGACCATCTTGAAGACTTTCTCGTTCGCCTCCGAGCCCGAGTTTGAATAAAACACCCGGCTCAAGCCCGGCATCTTGGAGATCAGCCGTTCGGCAAAAAGGGCCCCTGGAACAGATCCAAGCGTATTTGCGAAGAAGTTCATCTTCACAAGCTGGTCGCGGACGGCGTCAGCAATCGTCTCCCGACCATAACCGACGTTTACGGTCCAGACACCGCCGGAGACCCCGTCCAGGTGCTCTTTGCCAGCGGCATCCCAAACGCGCAGTCCCTTGCCTTCAACGATGATGCGCGGGTCTACGGTCTCGAACGTCTTGTGCTGAATGAGATGATGCCAAACGTGCGCCTTGTCGGCAGCAATGACGTCGGAATTGTCGTTTTTCGCAAGAACAGCATCCATGGCCACATCCCCAGAGTTGATTGGAAAACCTGCCGGTATCCGGCTGAAAACGTGCGCTTGTGGTTCGCCGCCAAAACAGTGAGGGCAACCCATCGCAATGCACAATCATGCGCCACTGTGCACAGCCACCAATCACGCAATAGGGCCAGTGATTTGCCAGCTATAGGTCCAGACTGATTCCGTTGCTTGTCAGTTGAAATCGCAGCTCATACGCTTTTTCCGGAAACAAAAGGCAGCGACAGAACTGCCTGAAACCCAGTGGAATGAGACGGTCACCAAATGCCAGCGCGCTTGTGAGCAATACCTGTTGTTAGCGCTTGGCAGACCCACAAACATAACGGAGTGGAACCATGGCGTTGAAATCGAAACTTGGTGGTGCAGTTGGGCTTCTGGCCCTGATGGGGGCGTTCCAGCCTGCAGCAGCAGAGGAACTGACAGTTGCATATTTTCTAGAATGGCCGATGCCGTTCCAGTACGCCAAGGCAAAGGGGCTCTATGACGAAGCGCTGGGCATGAAGGTGAATTGGGTTTCCTTCGACACCGGCACCGCGATGTCGGCAGCGATGGCGTCTGGAGATGTTCAGATCGCAGTCAGCCAGGGTGTTCCACCTTTCGTCGTCGCGACATCCGCCGGTCAGGATCTGCAGATCGTCGATGTGGCTGTAAGTTACTCGGAAAATGACAACTGCGTCGTTGCTGAGAAGCTCGAAATCGACAAGGACAGCGCCAGCGAGCTTGCGGGCAAAAAGGTCGGTGTTCCGATCGGTACGGCAGCTCACTATGGCTTCTTGAAGCAGATGGAGCATTTCGGCGTCGATATCGGCACGATGGATATTGTCGACATGGCACCGCCTGATGGTGCTGCGGCTTTTGCCCAGGGTAGCCTCGACATGGTCTGTGGGTGGGGCGGTGCGCTCCGCCGCATGAAAGAGCATGGCAATGTCTTGCTGACAGGTGCGGAGAAGGAAGAGCTCGGCATTCTGGTCTTTGATGTGACATCTGCACCTGCAGACTTTATCGCAGAGGAAAGCGAAACCCTCGCCAAGTTCCTGAAAGTTACGGCTGATGCCAATGCAATGTGGAACTCAGGTGACAACACGGCTGAAATGCTTCCTGTTATCGCAAAAGACGCAGGTATGTCCGAAGAAGACACGTCGAGCACCATAGCAACCTTTGTGTTTCCGAGCGTTGAAGATCAGCTTAGCGCCAAGTGGCTCGGCGGCGGGTCGCAGGAATTCATGAAGGGGGTCGCGGAAGTGTTCGTGAATGCCGGCAGCATCCCATCTGCACGGGATTCCTATGACGGTGCGGTCGACACGTCTGCGCTCGGTGCTGCCGCCAATATGTAATTTGCGGTTTTACGAAAACGGTGCAGCGGGCGTGAAGCCCGCTGCCCATCCAGGCTGGGCAACCGGGAGAGTGAAGTGCCGCTTTTACTAGACAATATTTCCATGCGCTTTGACCTGCCAAATGGCAGTTCGATCCAAGCGCTCAAAGATGTTTCCCTCACTCTAAACGACGGTGAATTGCTCTCCGTGCTTGGTCCTTCCGGATGTGGCAAGACTACGCTTTTGAACATCATCGCTGGTTTTCTGGCGCCAACAGACGGTCAGGTTGTTCTGAATGGCGAGACGGTGACAGGGCCAGCGCCTGAACGTGGCATGGTCTTTCAAAAAGGCGCTTTATTTGAATGGATGAACGTGCGCCATAATGTCGATTTCGGCCCGCGAATGAAGGGAATGGCGAAGAAGGAAAGGGATGAGATTACTGATCATCTACTGGAAATCGTCGGTCTGCAGGACTTCAAGGAAAAAGCGGTTTATGAACTCTCTGGTGGGATGCAGCAGCGGGTCGCGCTCGCAAGATGTCTGGCCAACGAACCGGATGTCATTTTGATGGATGAGCCACTCGGAGCACTGGATGCGTTGACCCGCGAGAAGATGCAGGGGCTCGTTCTGAAGCTTTGGAAGGAGACCGGTAAAACCGTGATCCTGATCACCCACTCCGTCGAAGAAGCGCTTCTACTCGGTGAACGCCTGCTGGTAATGGCGCCAAGGCCCGGCCGGATACACAAGGAGTATCAGCTTCCCTTCGCAGACAGTGCCGTGAATGCAGATCTTCGTGAAGTGAAGCGGGAAAAGGGCTTTTCTGAAACACGCGATGAAATCCTCAACATGATTTGGGAAATGGAAGAGGAAATCATGGGCCGCGCGGAGGCTGCCCAATGACCATCCTCATTGCCTATATCGCAATCTTTGCGGCCGCCTTTTTCATCGTTCATTTTTTCACGCTCAGGATTGTTCACAGAAACGATTTCACTAGTTTGAAGACCGTGACGTTTGGGGATGAAAGTGCCGTCAAGGCAAACCGGATCGCCTCCGTCATTTCAGTCCTTGCTGTCTTTTTTATCTGGGGGGCCTTCACAGGATCCAAACTGACCCCAATCCATGTGCCCGGACCATATATGGGCACCACTGAGTTTACCTACACTGCAGAAAATGCGGCCGGAGAAACCGACAGCGCGACTGTGACCGTCGTGGTGCACAAGCTCGGGGAAGATGTGGAGCTGCCTGAACCAGCCCCAAGCAGCGGGTTTGCGCAGAACGATGTCGACAGTGTTGCCGCTTGGCGAAGTGGCTTGATCAGGGTCAACCGTAACGACGACGGCCGTGAGGACGAAGGCTTCAAGATCACCGCCATCGATGGTCAGCCAATTGCTGTTGGGTCACCGGTATCTGTAGCTAATGGTTCGGTCGCGTTGACAGCAAAGGGGTCGCTGAACTTCACGCCAGACAAGGGCATGCAAATGGAACCTATATGGCTTCCATCACCAGAGGCTGTCTGGCACCGGTATGTTGAGATCTTCGGGGACGGCTACCAGGGCATTACCTTGCTTGACCATCTGGGCTGGTCGCTACTGAGAGTGTGCGCTGGGTTCCTTCTTGGCAGCCTGATCGGTATCCCGCTTGGGTATGCCATGGGACTGTCCGGCTGGTTCCGGGGGTGGTTTGATCCAATCGTCGAGTTTATGCGGCCCGTGCCGCCCTTGGCCCTGATCCCGCTGGTGATCATCTGGTTCGGGATCGGCGAGTCCGGCAAGATTATCCTCCTATTCCTTGCCGCTCTTTGGATCATGACGATTGCCGCGCGTGCTGGGGTTTCGGGGGTCAACATATCCAAGGTTCACGCGGCTTATTCCCTCGGAGCGTCCAAATCGCAAATCCTGTGGCACGTGATCGTGCCCAATTCATTGCCTGAAATTTTCACCGGGGCACGGGTTGCGATGGGCGTTTGTTGGGGGACAGTCGTTGCTGCTGAACTCGTGGCTGCTGAAAAGGGCGCCGGCAAGATGATCGTCGCAGCCAGTAAGTTTCAGCTGACCGACATTGTGATCATGGGGATCATACTGATCGGTGTGATTGGGTTTGCCATTGACGTCTTGATGCGCCGCGCCGAAAACTGGCTCGTGCCGTGGAAAGGCCGCAGCTGATGCTGCGGTCAAATCAGGGCATCAGCTGAACTTCGGCATCAGTTTCTTCAAAGTCCTGCGGAACGGTCCGCGGGACTGATAGGCAGTGAATGCCAAACGTCCAATCGGACCTGCTGTGACAGTGACATTTGTAAGGGGGATTTGTTCTGCCCCGAAGGAGAGTTTGTAGGGCTCGTCACCGATTGTGAAATCGAAGACTTCATGCCCGGTTGCTGCTTCGCGCCGGATCAATTCATTGAGGCCTAACAGGCCAAGAGAGTATTTTTCAAATCCATTGTCTTCGCAAAAAGCAGCCAAAAGAAATAGAAAACGGTTCTTGTGCCGAATTCCGAAATCGACTGAAAGCAGTTTGCCGTCAAGTTTGCTGACGAAGGTTGATGCGAAACCCTCGCTTTGGCCCTTGATGGCGATGTTTCGATAGAATTCAAAAAACTCTGGTTGGGAGAACAGATTGGACTCATAACGTTCTTCGCGTAGCTCACGCATGAGTTGGAAGGCCTCTGTAATGGAGCGTTCGTCCGATAACTCCTCGAACTCAAGTTTTCCGTAATTCTTCTCGAAACTATTCCTTTTTCGCTTGAGTCCCTTTCGCATGTTTTTTGATACTGATGCTTTAAACCATTCATCATATCCCGCGCCGGCATCAACCTCGTAAGAGTTGCTTGTGTTTGGCGTTTTGTTTGCACCTTTAAACAGCTGAGCAGCGTCATATGCCTCAGGCCGTTGCTTGCGGAAAAGGATCATGTGGTATGGCCGTATAGAAGCTATCAAACCATCCCGCACGCTTGGATTGTTTGCCAGTAGCCTCAGATTTTCCTCCGAACCAACTACGGCATTATAATCTGCGACACCCAGATCTGCCGGTTGGACGATTTGAACCCCAAAATGCGTTTCCCGGACTAGTGGAAGGATTGCGTCAGGACGATCTGATCCGTCACGGTAAATCTTGATTATTATCGGTTCTGCGCCGGAACCTGGGACAAGGGTTTTATAGAATTCATGTAGCCAAAGCGGGCTTTGAAAAGCCGTTGCCGCCGCGCTTTTAAAAAGAGCTGAATACTCATTGGATAAAAAATCGTATTCCTGACAGACTTCGATCCAGTAGCCGGAATGAACACTGATGTTCTGATGATCCATGACAGCGTTTCCTAGTCGGCTCTTCGAGAAGCCGGACGGTGAAGCAGGGCGTTTATCGCGTCCTCATCCAATGTTTGCGTACGCGGGTCGACAATGCCGAACCCATCCGAATAATCCCAGTGGGTCCAGCCGATACAACGGGCTTCGGCTTCCGTTGTAACCGTCTGCAGCCAATAGAGACGATCGTTTCGCGGCGCATCGTAGGAAAGAACGCCAAACTCATTTATGACAACAGGAAGCCCATGCTTCTGCGACCAGTCTTCAATTGTCGAGAAGGCGTTCCGGACGTCTTTTTCCGTCCATGGTTCTTCGAAAACCCGGTGAAGTTCCTCAGCGGCCTGGTCAAGCCCTTGCGCCTGGAGCCGCGAGACCAGCGATCGGATCTGCGCATCGTTTTCCGTAGTCGGGAATGGAACGCCAGTGGCAAGACGGGCTGTATCGTTTGGCGGATGCCATTCGGCACCCTGATGGGTAAAAATGAATGGATCGTAGAAGTGAATTGCGTAAACGGTGTTGGCATCGGTCAGCGGCGGAAAGTTGGCCAGGTTTTCGTGGCGCATGGGTCCGTGTGGGCCGACGACGAACGTATGCTCTGGTAGCCATTCCCGAAGCCGTTGGGAAAGCTGTTTGCTGTGGTCTTCCCAGATTTCTGGGGACGTATCGGGTTCATTCAGAAACTCGACCGCGACCTTTGCGGGACTGGTGCCTTTCAGCACTGTTGAAAGATGGCGCCAGCTATCTTCCAGACGTCGATATCCTTCGTCCGGTGCCGTTCGATAGACGTTGTTGAACGTTCCATCCGGATGAAAATCGACCGTCACCGTAAACCCGATGGCAATCAGGTTCTCAAGCATAGCCAAGAGTTCGGTGGAATACTTGGAAAGTTCCTCGGACTCCCAGTCTCCCGTATTGAACGCTGCATGAAAAACCGGGAGGCGGATATGCGTAAAGCCGTTTTCATAAAGCCGCCTGAGAGTGCTCAAATCAGGACGATAAACAATGTCATCAGCATCCCAATTGGGTAGATTCACACCGCGCGCCATCGTTTTCAGGAGCGCAGGGTTTTCAAATCCCGGAAAAGTCTGAGCGGAAAAACAATGACCGGCATTTTGTGGACTGGCAATTGCACCTCCGATGGCAGTCATTGCCAGGCATGCGAGCAGCACAAACCTTACCAGAGTATTCACCCACATACGGTCAGTCTCTCAGCATGATAAAGAATGCTTTGTGATTGGTTTGAAGATAGCGGGGCCCGAGACGGCGTGGCTCTTGCATCGTCCTGTAGAGCCACTCCAGACCAAGGTTTTGCATCCATTCCGGCGCGCGGGGATTCTTAAGTGACAGAAAATCAAAGAGCCCGCCTGAGGTCTTTACGACACCGACATTGGTCAGTTTCTCGAGGTTGCGGGATACAAACTGCTGTTCTCGAGGAACTCCCATTCCAATCCATAAAATATCTGGCGCGAGATCGTTGATTTCCGACACAATTGCATCTTCTTCGTTCGCCCCAAAATAGCCGTTTCGCCGACCAACGACTTGAAGATCGGGGTAGAATCTCTGGGTGTTGCTGACTGCCGCCGCGTTGGATTTTTCATCGGCGCCGAGCAAATAGAAAGAAGCGCCGACATCTTGTGCCACGAGCGCAACATCGTGATAAAGGTCAGTCGTTGCGACACGTTCGATATTCTGCAAACCATGTTTTATTCGCGCGATCCAAACCATCGGCATCCCATCCGCAAGAATCTGATCTGCTTGAAGGAATTCCTGGCGCACGGCATCGTCCTCGTTGCACATGACGATGACCTGTCCGTTTGCAGACGTGGAATAATAGGGGGCCTCGGTTGAACCGCGTTTGGCGAGCGCTTGCGCGATCAGCGTCTCGGCTGCGGTCTTGCGATCCGTCCATGTGATTGGAAGCCCACCGAGAACTTCAATGACATGATAAGATTGCGCAAGCTGTGCGAGCTGCCTGGCGTCCCACTGACCATGATTTTTTTGGTCGCTCTGAGTGTGTCTTGGACGCTGCGGACTCATTATCTATTTGCCAGGCTCCGGAATTTTCGCAGTGTGCAAGATAACGTCAGGGAATTAACGTTCAGCAAACAGAAATGCTGGTTGGTAAAATAGATTAGAGCATTACCCAACGTAGCTTTTCTTCCACTTCTGACGATATTCCAGAGAGAGGGTCGTCGTTGATTGAGTGTGACTCGAATTCTTCCTCCACAACGACGAACAGATCCGCAAACTCTGAAAGGCGCTGAATTTGTCCGTGATTGCGCACCGGCGGTGCGTCAATGATCATGCAGGCATCCCGAGCTGTGTTGCTGACTGAAAAGCCCTCAACGACCTCCAGGATAGAACGCCGGTTCCGGAAGTGGTTCGCTGCGATCTCGCCGGGATCAACTATTGAAAGTTCGCGAGCGGCAGGCAGGCCCAAGGAGTCGGGCGCTGTCCGATGAGCGTCAATCAGGTTCTGGTTCTCAGTCAGCAGCCATATGGGAAGCCCACGATGTCCTGCAAGCGCTGCAATCCCGAGAACAACGTCACTCTGATCCAAGTTCGGTTTAAGCGAGCTTACAACCACGACTGCCCCTCTGCTTTGAAGGGCCTTCACGTCACGCCGCAGGGGACCGCGTTTCAAATGCTGCGCAGTTTCCTTTGGATCGAACAGTGCATGCGTTTGGGTCTGGACCCGGTGATGGTCGTGATCGCGCGCGCGGGCATGCCTTTGTGCGCGGATAGGGCGATCAGGGACTTCATGGAAGCCCATCTTCTGAATGGTCTCATTCAATCTACCGACCGGCGCGGAAAGGCGGGGGCGGCCTTCTTTGAACTTGCGCCCGGTCTGTTTACGTCTTTCAAAACCAAACAGCGATTGAGACACCTTCTTTGGTGCGCGCTTTTTCTCCGTAGGAGCACCTGTCATCTCACGAGCAAACGCATAAAGAACCGCGCAACCCCCGGACAAGACCAGGAAAACAAGCGCAGCCAGTACCCGGCTTGGCCGGTTTGGTTTCAGCGGAGGCAAGGCTGGCGATGCGATCCGAGCCTGCCCGAGTTCCAAGCCGCTCTGTTTTTCTGTTGCCTTGAACCGGGCCAGAAACTCTTCATACAGTTGCCTGTTTGCGGTTGCTTCACGTTCCAGGCTTGCAAGCTGAACCATGGCACGTTCGGTTCGAACGGCGGTTTGTTTCCTCTGATTGAGCTCGTTGGTCAAAGCTTGAAGGGTGGAGTTTGCACTTTCAAGCCGCTCCTTTTGGATCGCAAGAAGCCTGCTTTGTTCCAAAGAGATTTGACGTTCGATTCCCGCCAGCTTACTGCGCTCTGAGGTCACACGGGGGTGGCGATCGCCGTAAACCCGGCCGAACTCGGAGAGGTTTTGAAGGATCTGGCCTCGTTCACGGCGCAGTTCTGCAAGCTGTGTCGCATCCGATTGTTCGGTCGTGGACGGAAGGCCTGCGCCTGTGCTGATTTTTTCAACCCTTGAACGGATGGCCTCTGTCTCAGCCTTCGCGGCAACAATCTGCTCGTTCAGTGTGATGAGTTCACGCTGCAGCAATGTGCTGTCTTGAGTGACGCCGATGATGCCGTTCTCTGCCTTAAAGCTTGCAACAGCTTTTTCAGAAGTTTCAAGGTTTGACCTCAAGTCGTTCAGGCGCTCTTCCAGGGACGAAGCTGCAGTGGCGTTCGCGGTCACCAAAGCATCAGTCTGGCTGTCTACGAAGGCTTGCGCGACAGCGTTGGCGTAAAGAGCGGACTTATCGGGATCGTTGGATGAGAACGATATTTCAACGATGAATGTCGCGCCCACTCGATTGACTTGCAAACGCCGCTTGAAGGCTGCGAGCAATTCCCGGTCGTCAGGACCTACAGAACGAGCAAAAACCGGATCGGTCTTGGCGTCCAGATCTTCCAGCACTGGGCGCAGAAACCCATCTGAATGAACGATTTGGACGATACTTTCCAGGAATGCGGCATCTGATCCGATGCCTGGCAAAACGTTTTCGGTGAGCGTCACTCTGCGCTCGCGCGGGTCAACCAGAACAAGTGCAGTCGCTTTGTATGGGAACGGATAAAGGGAGAAAAGGACAAGCGCTATCGCTGTCAAAACAGCCGTGATGATCGTGATGCGCAAAAGGTTCCGGCGGAAAAAGCCGATGATTTGCGAGAACTCAATCAGACCCTGGTTGAATGCGCCATATCGTTGTTTTCCGTCTGGTGAAAACGGACCTTCCGGAGTCTCTTGGTTCCAAGCTCCACCTGGAATGGCGGTCATCTCAAGGCGCTCCAGTCGTATCGAAAAGCACTCTAATCAAAAATAGGTTTGCGCAGCCGTTCGGATGCAAGTTCGTCGGTTGGCAAAAACTTAGCAATCAATCAATAACTATCCGTTAAACATAAACGCCTTCGGTATGACGGAATGCTCCGGACGACAGCCCCGAAGAGCTTGGTATTTGCGTGAGAACTGTCGATAAAAATCAACCCTATGGCCTGTTTTCTGAGGGGCCTGACTGGAGCTGGGAGCCGATGGGCTCCGTGGCTGCAGTGGTAGGTGGATTTTTGCTCATCGGACTGCCGGTTGCGGGGCACATTTTAAGCCCGGTGATCGCGGTTTCGATGGCTTTGGTCCTGAGTGTCCTCCTCGCGAACTACGCACCGCGCACTGCATTGATCAGCGTTATCATTGCCCTGTTGTTCCAGAATTTCTTTGTTTCAATGGTTTCGTCTAACCTCAGCGGCCCGGATGAATTCAAAATCATACGAGGATACAACTTTGTCATACTCGTATCGATTTGGTCTGCTTTCTTCGCCAGTTACTGGACCCGGTTTCGCGGACTAAACAGGTCCATCGATCTCATCATGAACCTGACCTTTGGCGCAGTAGGGCTCGTCTTTTTCTATTTTCTGGTCGGGTTTGTTCAAAACCCGACCCCCTCTGTCATTTACCTCCGGAACATTCTGACGCCGATCCTCATCTTCCAAATTGCCTTGATCACCTTTTGGCGGTTTGAGTTTGGCCTTACGGTACCGCTCTTCATCGTCGGAACGATCTTCCTTCTGATGGGATATATTGAACTGATTTTCCGGGAGGATTGGCTCTACTTCACCGGGGGCGAAAGTTACTGGGAGCTGGACATGCGGTCAGCGCGCTTGTCGCTTGCCTGGGATGAGGAAGCGCGAGAGACCGGTTACGTCATGCTGGGCTTTCTCGATGCCTTTCGTGTCGATTTGTTCAACACACCTCTACTCGACGGATTGGACCTGCGTGTTACGCGTCTCATGGGGCCAAACATGCATGCGATCAGCTATTCCTATGCGGTGGCTTTCATGCTTGTTTTTGCGCTGTTTCGCGGGTCGGTTTTCATGGCGTTGCTGCTGTTCCCACTGCTCGTCTTTGCCAATGCAAAAGGTGCCTTGATTCTGTTCATTTTGGTGCTCGGAGCGTGGTTTGCTTTCAAGCTTTTCGGAGCGCGGATGAGCCTTTGGGTCACTGGGTTTGTATTAGCACTCTATGCCGTCGCTGGAATTTTGGTCGGGCTTCAGATCGGCGACTTTCATGTGCTTGGCTTCATGGGCGGGCTTTACAATTTTCTTGGTTTCCCCTTCGGACATGGCATCGGTGTGGGAGGCAACCTCGGCACCGACTTTTCTCAGCTTGACTGGCCAGCCTATCAGGCTGCTGGGCGCACGCCGGTCGCAATCGAGAGTGCGGTTGGAGTTTTGCTCTATCAAATGGGGCCAGCTGCGTTTTTTCTACTTGGAGTATACATTTGGCTCGGGTGGCAAACACTTAGGGTAGCTTCCTTTACCGGTGCATCTCTTCACATTGCTGCGAGTTTTGCTTTGTTAACCGTTCTTGTGAACGGAATTTTTCAGGAAGAGGCTTTATTCTCACCACTCGCCCTCGGGCTCCTGATTTCTCTAAATGGCATGGTGCTCGGCCAGGCCATCCGAAAGGGCTTCGTTCCGTAGGCATGAAAAACCTGTTCGCCTCTCTGGCATCGTTCGCCCTTAGGTCGGAAACTCGAGGCGTGATCGTCTCGATGATGGTCAAAGCTGCCTCCATCCTGTCGGCCTTCACTCTCTTCACCTTGAGCGCGCGCGTGTTGGGTGAGGAGCCGTTCGGCCAGTTTGCGCTGTTTTTCAGCGCGGCTTCCATGGCAGCTGTTGCCGCAGCTTTCGGTCAGGAAATGCTGATCATCCGAATCTGGAACGAAAATGTTGCCGCTGGTCGAATTTCTGTTGCCAAAGGCGGGATCGTGTTTGGGTTGTTGATCTCGGCGCTGGGCGCAACTCTAGGCGCCATAGTGATGGCGGGGCTTGTCTTTTTCTACAGCAACTGGGCGGCAGCCTTGAGCGCTGGATTGTTTGTTGCTGCTGCTGTCTTCCTTCTGTTTTTCTCAAGTCTTGCCCGGTCGATTGTCAGCATACTTGTCGGCGATGGGCAAAGAGAGTTGACCGCATTGCTGTTTGCAAACGTTGTGCTTATTTTCTGCCTTGTTTTTGACAGGAGCTCTTCCGTCACATCTGTGGTCAATTTGATCGTCTTTGGAAAAGTTGTTGCGATTGCCCTGCAGGTTTTTTTCCTGACCCGGGTGCTGCGCCGAATGTATCCGGAGATATTTACCGCCAAACCGGAGTTCACCGCTGATCGCTGGTTGCCATCTTCTACACGGCTCTGGTTCGCCAGTATTCTGGAATCGTCCAATCAGTATCTCGACGTTATTCTGGTTGGCTATCTGCTCGATCCGATTGCCGCGGGCGCCTATTTCGTCACAACGCGCCTTGCCAACGGATTTGCGTCCGTTGCCGATGCGTTCAACATGTTTGCCATGCGCCAATTTCCGGAACTCTATTACAAAGCGGATGAGGGCGGTTTGCTTCGGTTGCTGCAAACCCTTGCTATCCTGACAGCTCTTGCGGTTGTCGGAGGTCTGTTCGTGGTCGGTGTCGCCGGTCACTGGCTGCTGCTGATTTTTGGCTCAGAGTACATGGCTTACTATCATGTTCTCGTGATCCTGTGTCTCGGCAGCGCCGCAATGGCAGCAACAGGCCCGGCGGCGCCGGTTTTGATGCTTACCGGGCATGAGGGGGCTTATTTGCGGATCGTTGCGCTCAGCGTTTTCATTCGTGTGGCTGGCTTCTTTTTGATTGTTCCAATGTTTGGGATTGTAGGTGCAGCTGCGACCACGACTGTTTCGCTCGTTGCAATGGCTGTTCTGGTCAGCATCCGGTCTCGCACTGCGACTGGTTACAATGTCACGGCAACGCGTATATTGGGCGGATTGGCGCCGGATCGTATGAACGCGAAGGAATCGTGAGAATGAGTGGGCAGCGCATTCTCTTCATCCAGACGCAAGCGGAAAATGCCGGTGCTCAGGAAGTTTCCCGTCTGCTTGGGGAACACCTGACAAACCGTGGTCACACAGTCCGGCACCTTTTCTTCTACAAGAAGTCGGAAGATTTTTCGGCGCCACCAGACACTGTTATCGTACGCCAAACCCGACCGTCGAAGTGGCGTTTCTTTTCATTTATAGGTGAGCTCTACAAGGCCATCCGGGACTTCAAACCAGACTGCGTCTTTTGCTTTCAACATTTTGGAAATGTGATCGGGGCACCGGTCGCCAGGCTTGCGGGCTGTCCGGTTATTGTTGCCAATCAGGTAACGGCACCCAGCTTGATCAATCCAGTGGTTGCCTTTCTCGACAAGGGTCTCGGGATTGTCGGGATTTATGATCGGGTCACCGTGAACTCCAACTTCCTGCTCGATACCTATGGCCGCTACCCAAACCGCTATGTGTCGCGATTGGATTTGATACCGCAGGGATTTGAAACCAAAGACTGGGTGATGGACAAAGCCTCGGCCCGTGAGGAACTTGGCTTGCCTAACGATGTGCCGCTTCTTGGTGTTTCCGCACGGCTTAACCCGGCCAAGCAAATCGACAAGGTTCTAGCCCTCCTCGCTAAGCGGCCGGAATGGCATTTCGCAATCGCAGGTCAGGGGTCGGATTTTGCGCGTTTGCAAAACGAAGCCGTCAAACTCGGGATCACGAACCGTGTTCATTTCCTGGGCGAGTTTGCTCCCTGCCAGATCGGCAAATTTCTCGTTTGTCTGGACGTATTCACATTCCCGTCTGCTGCGGAGAGTTTCGGGCTTGCAGCCATTGAAGCCGCACAGGCGGGCATTCCCGTTGTTGCCAACGATTTGCCGGTCTTGCGTGAAGTGCTTCAAGCCAATGGCAAACCATGTGCTCTGTTTGTTGACGTCATGGACGCGGAAGCATTTGCGACTGCCATCGCCACGATGTTGAATGACCCGAAAATGGCGCAGACATATCGTGATCGAGGCGGTGAATTGAATGAGCGGTATTCGTTGAAAGCGATGGTGGATGCATATGAAGCCCTTGCCACTGGCAAAGACCTCTCTGAGGACAAGCATCAGGTTATGGCAATCTCATGAAGGTCGGGATCCTTGTCGAACAGGACAGGTGCCGACGTTGGTTTCTGCATCTAACCGAGCTTTTGAATACGCCTCAGTCACAAGAAGTGGCGTATCATTTGATAAAGCCATCGCCTCCAGTATCTACGGAACTGAAAACGGCCCTTCAGCTTGAGGAACGTATTCTTGGGGCACATCCGTTCTCTGGTTTGAGCAAACTGGACCTATCGGAACTGCCTCAGACCAGCGGGAAAGATATTGATTTTGCTTTCGATCTCACCACTGGTGGGAGTGAATACGAAAGTTCCAAGTTTTTTGAAGTCAGATACAACGGAGTTTGCGGTGAGGAGGCCTTGTTCTCTGCATTGATGAGCAAAGGGACGCCGCTCATAGAAGTTATCGATCGGCAAGCTGGCACCGTTGCGGCCTGCGGAACCGCCTCGCTCGAAGCCGCAAGAGGACTTGGCGGTGCAATGGACGCCGTCTATTCGAGAGTTGCAGTTCTGATCAAGAAGGTCGTTGAAGGGTCTCACGCGCACGGCACGCCAATGAAGGCAGAGGCACTTCAAGCGGTCACGCAGAAACAGGTGCTGATCCGGACATTGCGGGAAACGGCGGTCACTCTGATCCGAGCTGTCTACAGAGCATTTTTCTACACGTCTCATTGGCGGGTGGGTTGGAGATTTGTTGACGGCGAGGGTATTGCGGGCACCCGTGACCTGAGCGGAGAGCCTTGGCACGTTCTCAAAAGCCCGCATGACACGTTCTTCGCTGATCCTTTTCCAATCGAAACGGATGGCCGATATTATCTGTTTTTCGAAGCCCTGCCGCAGGAAACCCAAAAGGGTGTCATCTCAATGGTGGAGATGACAAAAGACGGTCCGGTCGGCGAAGCATCAACGGTGCTGGAAGAACCGTGGCATCTTTCTTATCCCTTTGTTTTTGAAAAGGATGGAGAATTCTGGATGATCCCGGAAAGCTCCACGAACATGGAAGTTGTGCTTTACCGAGCAGCAAGATTTCCTGACCAGTGGGAACGGCACACCGTCCTGTTGTCCGGTGTGGAGGCAGCAGATGCGACCATTATTGAGTATGAGGGCCGGTTCTGGATGTTTGCCGTTACGCGAAACGGTGTTGGCGGGTATTCCGACTGTCTGAGCCTCTATTATGCAGATGACATGTTCGGCCCTTGGCATGCCCACCAGACAAATCCCGTCCTCGTTGATGACCGCGCCGCACGGCCGGCAGGACGGTTCTATTTGCAGGGTGGAGAATTGTGGCGCCCGGTTCAGGATTGCCGGCACGGCTATGGTGCAGCACTTGCCTTTGCCCGCGTCGATGAATTAAGCCCGACAACGTATCTGCAGTCGGTTCATGAATCGGTGACACCGGGACTGTTGTGGCCTGGACGCAAATTGCATACTCTGAACAAGGCGGGTGATCTGGAGGTTATTGACGGGTGCACTTACCATCCAAAATCAGAACTCGCAGCGAAAATAAAAGCGTTTTTCGGTAGATAGAGACCTGACATAAAAGCTTGAGCTGTCGGCTCAACGCAGTTGACGGGTCGACTGTCGTCGAGTTTCAATTAGGTCAGGTACTGCAGGTGCCTACAATTGACGTTACGGTCTTTCTCATATCAAATTATCGGAACATATCCGTCAACGGAGGCGTGAGATGGCCCTGACATTGCCGGGAAATCTATTCAAAAACACCATATTTCTGGCGTTTGTGCTTGTTCTGACCTTGTGCGGTTCCGCAGTTGCAAGTGAGCGGCACGCCCTAGTCATTGGAAATGCCGATTATGACAGCAAGACGCTGACTGCGCTGAAAAACCCGGCAAATGATGCTGCGCTGGTTGCGGACAGTCTCAAATCCGCGGGGTTTACGGTCGAGCTTGTGTTGAATGCCAATCTGCGCACCATGAAACGCTCGGTCCGGGACTTTTCTGACAAGCTGAAAGCAGCGCCGAAGGGCTCTTTGTCGGCATTCTATTATTCGGGGCACGGATTTGAAGCGGGCGGAAAGAACTATCTAGCACCGCTTGAAGCGGATTTGCGGGATGAGGTTGATGCCGAGTTTGAGGCTCTTTCCGTCGACTGGGTGCTCACCGCAGTTGAGAGCTCACATGAAGGCGCCAACATCGTTATCCTGGACGCTTGTCGCAACACAGCCTTGACCCGTTCTGCGGGCGGGACCGCCGGTGGTTTTTCCCTTCTGACCAGCACGCCGCGCGGAAGCTTCATTTCCTTCGCGACAGCCCCAGGTAGCACCGCAACAGACGGAGCTGGATTGAACAGCCCTTACACCGCTGCAATTGCCCGCGAAATGCTGGTTCCTGGCGCGTCGATTGAAACGGTCTTCAAGCGCGTTCGCCAACACGTGGTCGAAGCAACGGGTGGCGAACAGGTACCTTGGGATCATTCATCTTTGACGCAAGACATTGTGCTGCTGCCCGGCGGAGCATCGCAGGACACCGGGGCACAATCGGCAGCGCCGCTCAGTGCTGATGCTATTCAAGTCGAACTGCAGTTCTGGAACGATGTCAAAGACTCCGATGATCGCCAGCAGATTCAGGCCTATCTGGACCGGTTCCCACAAGGGGCGTTCTCTGAACTTGCCAAGGCAAGGCTTGCCCAAATCGGCTCAGGCCCGTCCGGCGACATCGAGCAACTGTTTGCCAAGATCCAGAGCCGGTCATTGCTGGTCGAAAATCCGCAGCGTCCGCATGAGTTTTACGCCAATGCGCGTCTGCGGGAGATCAAAGGCGATTATCCCAAAGCACGTCAGGATTATCTGAAGTATTTTGCGTTCGGCGAACCGCAAGTCGATCCGCATGTCCGATTCCAGTCGGTGTTGAAAATCCAGGAGGGGCGGGCAGGCGCGCGCGAAGTTTATAATGCCTTTTCGCAAGGCCGGCGCGATCCAACGACACTCTTTGCCGAGATCTTGCTGGAAGAGCGCGAGGAGCGCGTTCGTCGGCTTGCCACATTCATTGATGCATACCCGGATTTCACACCTGCCTACTACGCTCTGAGCCAGGATTTTTCTGCGGCGCGGGTTGGTCAGCAATCGCTCGCCGACAAGACGCAGGAACTGGAGCTGTTGCAGAAATTTCAGGAACGCGTCGATGAAGGACGGTTCCTGAGGTACTTCATCGACCAGCAGATGGCGGCCCAATGGCAGGAAGATGCCAAGACACGGTTGGCGGCCTTATCGGTCATGAACACTGCAGCCCTTCGCAATCCGGTCAAAATCAACGCCATGCGCAGCAATCAGGGATGGATGATCAATCTGGCGATTGCCGACCGCACGCAAGAGATCTTCGTGAAACTGCCGGATCAGGAATTCAAATCGACCGGCTTTATGGCGAACTCCATGGATCCAACGACCGGGCGGCCGATCGCTTATCCAATGATCGAGCTGCCGGGCAATGCTGGCGAAATGGATATTGCGGTCAAATACACCGACATTCGCGGTGAAGAACAGGGACCGTTCCAGATCAAGTTTAGTCCAGGCCTGGCCCTCATCGCTGGGCAAAAAGATATTCTTGAACGGATGCCGAATGGTTGGCTCAGCTACCGAGACTATGACGGTAAGCGGCTGGTTTATTTCACCCATTTGATCAGTTACCGGTGCGCTATTGATGAAGTGCGTTATGGAATGGATACGGATGCGCCGGATCAGACGTTTGAGATCGGGGACTGCGATCCCGACAATCCGCATGCAATCCCTTCCAGCGGACCAGGGTCGACCGTTCATGCAACCATTCCGAAGCCGACGCAGTTCATTTCTGTGCAATTGACCTATGCCGATGGCACGCAATCAGAAGTCCAGCGGTTTGATGCGCCGAACTAAGGTGTCCTCAGCTGTCGACTGGCAAAACACATTCGGCGGCGTGTGATGACAACCAAATCGCCGCCCGGCAGACCTGAGACCAGTTTTCTGGGGCGCTGGGGCAGTGCAGTTTGCGCGGCGCTGCTTGCAGTGCTGATTGCGATACCGGTTGCCAGCCGACTTGACCCGATAGTTGGCGACCTTGCTGTCTTGGGGTTCATGCCCAGCGAGCAAGTCTCCGACACGGATATTGTGATTGTCACGATCACAGAAGATACGTTGGCCTCTTTCCCTTACCGCTCGCCGATTGACCGCGGATTTCTGGCCGAATTGCTGGTCTCCCTGGATGCGGCCGGACCGGAAGGGATTGGTATCGACGTGCTGTTTGACAGCCCGAGCGAACCGGAAAAAGACGCCCGGCTGTTCCGGGTTCTCGATGACCTGGCAACCCCTGTTGTGCTGGCGACCGTCCCGGCCAGTCTTCTAACGGAAAAACAAGCTGCTTATCTGTCGTCTGTGGTGGAACGCCGGCAACCGGGATCTGTGATTTTGCAGAGAGACGATGCAGATGGCATTCTGCGGCATCTGCCCGTCAACGATGGCGAGACACCGCTATTCACCGAAGCGCTTGCAAATCAGCGTTTTGAAAAGACGCCTTTTGATAGCCGGATCCTTTATCCCGCGCTTTCGGCTGATGATGCGGGGCCGTTCCCGCACTATCCGGCCCATACCGTCGCTTTTCTTCCTCAAGACTGGTTTTCCGGCAAATATGTTCTGATTGGAACAGATCTTCCGGGCACGGATCGCCATGCGACACCTTTGGCATCCCTTCAGGGTGTCGAGGCTGGTGATCTGCCAGGCATTGAGATCCATGCTCATGTGCTGGCGCAATTGTTGTCCGGACGCGCGCTTGCCGTCCCGACCTTTGCCCAGTCAATTGGGTTGCTCGTCATTTTTGCCGGCGTTTCGGCCGTTGTTTTTACAATCTTCAGGCAGCCAAAAGTATTCTTCACCGGATTTGCGATGTGCCTCGGCCTTTATTGGCTAGCGGCTTGGGGATTGATGGAGGCTGGTATCGCACTGCTCCCGGTTCTCGGCCCTGTGACCGCTTCATCGGCAAGTGTTTTTCTGCTGGCTCTGGTCCGATGGCGGCAAGACCGGCTGGAGCGTGCGTTCGTGGTGTCGGCTTTCGAGAAATACGTCAGTCCAGAAGTCGTCAGACGTTTGGCAACGGGTGAAGTCGAACTTGCGCTGGGCGGTGAGAAGCGCTTGGTCACCTACGTATTCACAGACCTGGCCGGGTTCACGACCCTGTCAGAGGAGTTGCCGCCGGATCGCGTTGCAGAAATCCTGAATGGATATCTGGACGAAGTCTGTGACGTTGTGTTCCGTCACGGGGCAACGCTTGACAAGCTCATTGGTGACGCGGTTGTCTGCTTCCTGGGCGCACCCGAAGACGATCCTGCGCAAGCGAAAAACGCAGTTGCGCTTGCTGTTGAGCTGGATCAGACAGCGGAACGGTATCGGAAATCCTTGTTGGAACAGGGTGTGTCGCTGGGCGTGACCCGCATCGGGGCGCATTGCGGCGATGCAGTCATCGGCAATTTCGGCGGCCATCGCTTCTTCGATTACACTGGGATTGGAGATACCGTGAACACGGCAGCACGATTGGAAGGCGCCAACAAATATCTTGGCTCTCGCATCTGCGTTAGTCAGACTGTTCTGGACCGGCTTGAAGGGAATACTGATTTTGTCTTCCGGCCCCTCGGCGAAGTTGTTCTGAAGGGGCGGCAGCAGACCCTTGGCTGTTTCGAACCAAGTCCCACAGGCGTCTCCGAGGAAACCTGGTTTCAGGATTACATCGCTGCTTACGATCAGCTCAACGAAGATTCAGAGGTTGCAAAAACCCTTTTTGAACGGGTTTTGACTATCAAGTCAGATGACGGGCCGTCCCGGTTTCATTTGGCCCGGCTGGAAAAAGGGCTGTCTGGCACGAAGGTCGTCTTGTCGGAGAAGTGACGCTTCACCAGCGCTTGAGGAGTGAAGATGGCAAAAAGACTTTGGATTTGCCTGACAGCATTGGCGATGATGTTGTTGCCAGCGCATGCGGAGATCGTTGTTGTCGCGGTCAGCGGTACAGACGAAATCGCGCCGGGAACGAGATTGGTAACCGGGCAGGCAATCAACTTGCCAGAGGGAGCCAAACTCACTCTCCTGTCCCAAAGCGGTGAAATGCAAGTCCTCGAGGGGCCGTACTCTGGTAAACCGGCGGCTAATAATGGGGCCTCAACTCAAAAAAGTGACGCTGCGGGTTGGTCGGCGGTCCTTGCACTTGTCGGTGATCCGGACGCGCGATCCGATGTCATGGGCGCATCTAGGGTCACTGATGGTGCGTTCATGGTGCCGCCGAGCATCTGGCATGTCAGTGTCGACAGTTCCGGACCACGGTGCACCTTGCCGGATGCGGTGGCCTTATGGCGCCGGGATGCCGGACAAGGCGCAGATATCTCTATTCGCAGCAGCGCGGGCCGCCTGACGGATGTCGTTTGGCCGGTTGCCGAACACGTGATGGCGCTTCCGAACGAATTCGCGGCGGACGGGCGAATGATGGTTTCCATCAACGGTGAGCTTCGGGAATTGGCCTTAATCGTTGCGCCGGATGACCTGCCGCAAGCTGGGCCTGGTGTCGTTTTCACGTGGTTGATGGAGCACAAATGCCAACGCCAGGCGCTGGCGTTGATCGAACGGGTCCATGCGGGATTGAACCTGACCGATTGATCAAGTGGGACATTAGGGGGCATGCGGATGAACAGGGACGGACTGCTCGAAAGCGTACTCTCCAGCATGATCCAGGGCGTTGCTGTGTTCGACGAGGATCTGAAGCTTCTCGCCTGGAACCCGAAGTTCCGCGACATGCGCCATTATCCGGATGAGCTGGTTTTCGAAGGGCAAAGTGTTGAAGCCCTTATTCGTTTTGACGCCGAGCACGGTGAGTTCGGGCCCGGTGATGTGGACGAGATTGTTCAGGGCTTGATGCAAAAAGTGCGGTGTTTCGAGGAACACGCCTTTGAACGCGCGCGCCCAGACGGCACCTATATGGAGGTCAAGGGTGGTCCGTTGCCGGGGGGCGGGTTTGTCAGCACCTATTCCGACATTACTGAACGGGTCGCCGCGCGCCATCAGTTGCTTCGTCAAATGGAAGAGCTGAAGGAGGCGCGTCAGGCCACACTGGACATGATGGAAAAGGCGGAGGCGAACCGTCAGCGTGCCGAAGAGCTTCGGGAAAAGGCCGAAAGCGCCACCAAGGCCAAGGACATGTTTCTGGCTGCCATGAGCCACGAAATCCGCACGCCCATGAATGGTGTTGTCGGCATGATTGATCTTTTGACTCATACCAATCTCGACGACGATCAGAGGCAAATGGCCTCGACCATCCGGGACTCTGCCTTTGCGCTTCTGACCATCATCAATGACATCCTTGATTTTTCCAAGATCGAGGCTGGCAAGATGGATCTGGAAATGATCCCCATGTCCATTCTTGATGTGGTGGAGGGCGTTGGTGAAACCATGGGGCCGAACGCCTGTGCCAAAGGCCTCGATTTCATCGCCTATTGCGATCCAAGGATTCCAGTTGAAGTTGCTGGAGATCAGGTGCGGTTGCGCCAGATCCTGTTCAACCTTCTTGGCAACGCAGTGAAGTTCACCGAGGCTGGTCAGGTGACGCTTCGGGTCGATCTGCATGAGGTTTCAGAAGGCCAAGCTACCGTCCGGTATCAAGTGCAAGATCACGGGATCGGTATGACCCCGGAACAGACGGCAAATCTATTCCAGCCGTTTCAGCAGGCCGATGTGTCCACCACGCGCATGTTTGGCGGCACCGGCCTTGGTCTGACGATAGTGCGGCGTCTGGTTGATATGATGGGTGGGTCAATCGACGTGGAAAGTATTCCAGGGGATGGCAGCACATTCTCAGTCACGTTGACACATAAGATCGTTGAAGAGGCTGGCGTCGAAACCGGCCATGATCTGGCTGGTATTAGGGTTCTGGCACTTGTGCCTGATAACCCAATACGGCGGACCCTCGTTGAGACCTACCTCGGTTGCTCAGGTATTTCCGTCGACATTGTGAGTGAGCCGGAGCATCTTTTTCGCAGGGCAATTGAGGCGCATGACAAGTCGGCTCCATATGACACGGTGCTACTAGGTCTCGGGTATGAGGAAACGGCAAGAGCGGATCTCCGAGTGCGTTTTCGCGCCGATGAGCATCTTCAGAAAACACGATTTGTCATCGAACGCCGGATGGCCGATCTTGGAACGCCGCTGGAGTTGCCGGATACGACAGTGGTGCCAGCCACACCACTCACACGCCGAAACTTGTTGAACGCTCTTTGTGTTGCGATGGGCCGGGCCTCTCCCAGCGCTATCAAACATGCTGCTTCGGTTGAGGCGGGCGGGTGCGTTGCACCGAGCGCTGAAGCTGCTGTGGCCAACGGTGAATTGGTTCTGGTGATAGAGGACAACAAGACAAACCAGGATGTCATCCAGCGGCAGTTGCGGCTTCTTGGCTACCAATGCGAGATCGCAGAAGACGGAGAGGTCGGGCTGGCAGCGATGCGATCCGGCCGTTTTGGCATTGTCTTATCGGATGTGCACATGCCGAAGCTCGACGGATTGGAAATGACACGGCAATTCCGTGCGCACAAGACCAACGGTCCACCCCGTGTTCCAATCATCGCGATCACCGCCAATGCGCTTCAAGGAGAAGCCGACCGGTGTCTTAAAGCCGGCATGGATGATTTTCTCCCGAAACCGCTTTAGATGAAAAAACTCAAGGACATGCTGAAGCGCTGGCTGCCGCACGCAGCGGTCAATCGTGTTGATGTGGTTGCAGAAAAAGGCTGCCAAGATGGTGAAGATGCCGCCGTCGTTTCACCAATGAACGCCGCCGAATATGCGCCGATTGATCTGTCGCCGCTGGAAGAGATCTTTGGTGATGACCGTGAGACCATCCATGAAGTTCTGACTGATTTTGTTGATCCTGCCTGGCATGTTGTTGGAGAAATTGCAGACGCAGTTGAAGCAAAAGATGCGGCTGCAGTTGGCGCGGCGGGTCATAAACTCAAGTCCTCTGCGCGGGCCGTCGGCGCCAATGAGCTCGCTGATCTCAGTTTGAGCCTAGAGAAGGCCGGAAAATCCGACGATTGGGCCGCCATTAACGTGGAGTTTCCAAAGCTTCGGCCAATAATGCAGCAGATTGCGGCCCACATTGCCGACCTTTGACGAGAACTGGACCCTTGATATGGGCATGGCCAAGGTTTTGATCGTCGATGATGACCCGTTCATCACGACTTTAACGACCAAGATACTGACCAGAATTGGATATGACACGGTCCTGTCGGCGGAGGACGGTGCCAAGGGCCTGGACGCTGTGGAGGCCCATGCGCCCGATGTCATTCTCTGCGACCTGAACATGCCGGGCATGGATGGTCTTGAGTTTCTGCGCCACCTTGCCGAACGGGATGCGCCCTGCGCGATTATCCTGGTAAGCGGCGAGGACAAACGGATCCTTCAAACAGCAACACAACTTGCCGAGGCGCATCGCCTCAAGGTCCTTGGGGCCATCCAAAAGCCGATCAAACCCGATCCGTTAAAGGCCCTGCTCGACAAGCACGTTGCCCAACAATCCGTTGCGAGACGCGGACCGATTGAAAGTCTTCCGCTTGAGACGATCAAAGCCGGGTTGGAAAGCGGAGCGATAGATGTCTTTTTCCAGCCGAAGGTCGCAGTACCGGACCGGAAACTGATCGGTGTTGAAGCATTGGTCCGATGGCGCGAACAAGATGGAAAGATGATCCCACCGATTGCGTTTGTTCCGGTGATTGAGGAACATGGTCTCATTGACGAAATGACGCGTCAGGTGTTTGAGAAGTCCATGGCTGCCTCAGCTGCCTGGCAAAAAGCGGGGCTCGACATCAAGGTGGCGGTGAATTTTTCTGTCGACTCCTTGACGCGTTATGAGGTGTTCGATCTGGTCATCGCGGCGATCGCAAAAGAAGGCATCGATCCGCATTCCGTCATCATCGAGGTGACCGAAAGCCGGATCATGGAGGATGTTGCAGCGCCGCTCGAGATCCTTACGCGTTTGAGGATGAAGGGCGTTGGACTTGCCATTGACGACTACGGCACCGGCGCTTCGTCAATGCAGCAGTTAAAACGCATCCCGTTCACAGAGCTGAAGATCGACCGGGCGTTCGTTGACGGCGCTCCCCAAGACGAAGAAGCCCGCGCAATGCTCGAATCCAGCGTGTCATTGGCGCAGAAGCTGGGCCTTTCCACGGTCGCTGAAGGTGTCGAAACACAGACGGAGTGGGACCTCATTGCTGAGCTGGGTGTCGACGTCGTTCAGGGCTATTTCATCGCGAAGCCAATGCCATCTGACGAGCTCTTGGAATGGGCACGCCAGAACGGCGATCTCGCCAGCTGACGAAGACCGCTCCGCTTAAGCTTGGCGCATGCCGTTCGCATCAAAGTAGCGGGCCTTTTCTTGCGCAAACCCGAGTGCAACCTGCTGGCCAGCGGGTATGTCATGCTGTCCAAAGAACCGTGCGGTGATCTGTTTGTCGCCAGTCATGGCGATAACGTTGGTGTCTCCGCCGAGATGTTCGACGTGCTGAACCGTCGCCTTGATCGGTCCTTCTGCGGACAGAACCAGATCTTCCGGCCGTATCCCGAGCGTCCGGGTGTCACCGGGTGTCACGGTTTCTGCGGGCAGGAAGTTCATTGACGGAGACCCAAGGAAACCGGCCACGAACTGGTTGACCGGGTTATTGTAGAGCTCCATCGGGCTGCCGATCTGTTCAACGCGTCCGGTTCGGAGAACGACGATCTTGTCGGCCAGTGTCATCGCTTCGGTCTGGTCATGTGTCACATAGACAATGGAGGTGCCGAGCTGCTGGTGGAGATTGGCGATCTCCAGCCGCGTGTTCATCCGAAGCGCAGCATCGAGATTCGAGAGTGGTTCATCAAACAGGAACAGCTTCGGCTGCCGGACAATCGCCCGGCCAATCGCCACCCGTTGACGCTGGCCGCCGGAAAGTTCCGACGGATACCGGTCGAGATAGTCTTCCAGATTGAGCATCCGGCTGGCTTCCGTAATGCGGCTTGCGATCTCTGCCTTGCTATGGCCTTCCTGCTTTAACGCAAGAGACATGTTTCCGCGCACGTTCAGGTGTGGATAAAGCGCATAACTCTGGAACACCATGGCGATGCCGCGCTTCGAGGGCGGGGTTGTGTTGACGACATTCCCGCCGATGTTCACCTCGCCGGAGGTGGCGTCTTCCAACCCGGCGATAATCCGGAGCAACGTGGATTTGCCGCAACCGGAGGGGCCGACAAAAACAACAAACTCGCCTTCCTCGACCTCAATGTTGATGTCCTTGAGGACCTCAACAGCGCCAAAGGACTTGCAGACATTTTTGAGAGAAAGAGCGGTCATTGCGCTGTTCCTAACGTGATCGGTTGGCCCGTGCGGATGCTTTCGTCTGCCGCTAGGCAAATGGCGAGGGATTGAACAGCGTCCTGCATGTGACGTGTCAGGTCGGTGTTTTCTGTAATGGCACGCACCATGTAGGCTTGCTCTGCATCGCAAAGCTCCTGGTGGCCGGGTTCATCAGGCATATCGATGGACACATCCCCATCTGGCCGGTGCACCAGAATGCTGCCGACCTTGGTGTGTCCGTCAATATCTGCGGAAGCGCCCTTGTTGCCGTCAGTTATTGAGACCGAGCCGTTTGGTGAGACGATGTCTTTCACAAAGAAGGCGGTTTCGGACATCATTGGTCCCCAGCCAGCTTCATACCAGCCAACGGATCCGTCGTCGAAAACCACCTGAAATTGCCCGTAATTATACATGTCCTCGGCGATTTCATTGGAGAGCCTTACGCCCATGCCATGGACACGAAGCGGTTTGCCGTCGGTGATCTGGCACATGACATCGACATAATGCACACCGCAATCCACGATCGGACTTGTGGTCTGCATTAAGGCCTTGTGGGTTTCCCATTCAGCGCCGGAGGATTGCTGATTGAGATTGAGGCGGAAGACAAAGGGACCGCCGAGGCCGCGGGCTTCCTCAATCAGCCGGATCCAGGACGGATGGTGACGCAGGATATAACCGACCACCAGTTTGCGGCATGTCTCTTTTGCCTTGGCAACAACCCGCTCGGCATCGGACACCGTCGTGGCCAAAGGTTTTTCGACGAACACATGCGCCCCGGCTTCCATGGCCGCACAGGCGTAGTCTGCGTGACTGTCGGAGTAGGTGGCGATCACGACGAGATCCGGCTTCAGTTCCAATCCGTCTGAGAAGTTTTTCAGGCGCGGATAGGTCTGCAGTTCCTTAGGAAGCTCGACTGGGGAGCGATTGATGAGGCCAATGATTTCCACGCCAGGCAGGTTGTGAAGAGCGAGAGCGTGGGACAGGCCCATGTTGCCGAGGCCCGCAATGACCGCACGGATCATTTGACTGCTCCTGAGGTTAGGCCGCGGATCAACTGGCGGGAGAAGATGACATAGAGGAGCAGTACCGGAAGGATTGCCATGGAAAGAGCGGAGAGCACCGCGTTCCAGTCGGTCACGAACTGCCCAATGAACACCTGGCTGCCGAGTGTCAACGTCTTGGTCTCTTCCGCAGGTGCCAGGATCAATGGGAACCAGAGATCATTCCAGATCGGGATCATGTTGAAGACCGCGACCGTTGCCAAGGCCGGCCGGACCAGCGGCAGCACCAGCCGGAAGAAGATCGTGTATTCGCTGAGACCATCCACACGAGCAGCATTTTTCAGATCGTCCGACACTTGGCGCATGAACTCGGTCAGAATGAAGACCGCGAGCGGCAAGCCTTGCGCGGTGTACACAAGGATCAGCGCCCAGAGCGTGTTGACCAGCCCGGTGGAGACCATCATTTCAAGGATTGCGACAGTGCCGATCCGGATCGGCACCATGATGCCAAGCGCCAAATAAAGGCCAAGGATCATGTTGCCGCGGAACCGGTATTCGCTGAGGGCAAAGGCGGCCATCGCGCCGAACAGCAAAATGAAGAACAACGATGCCACGGTGACGATCATTGAGTTTTGAAAATAGAGAAAGAAGTCTCCCTGTTTCATGACCGTCTGGTAGCCGATCATTGAAAAGCTCTCGGCGTTTGGCAGGGCCAGAGGTTCCCGGAAGATGAATTTCCGGCTTTTGAAGCTGTTGATCAGAATAATGAATACTGGGAAGAGCGCGATCAGCGTGTAGAGGATCAACGCGCCATGCATGGCTGCAGAATTGAACGGATTTGTGCGGGCCTGGCTCATGGTCTTGACCTCACAACTGATACCGGCGGAGCCGGGTCTGAATGCCGAAGAGGTAGACACAGACTCCGACGAGAATGATGGCGAACATGGCACTCGCAACGGCTGCACCCATATGCGGATCACCGAGCTGAAGCTGGAAGCCGAAGAAAGTCCGGTAGAAGAATGTGCCGAGGATATCGGTCGAGAAATCCGGGCCGGCGAGGGCACCTTGCGAGGCGTAGATCAGGTCGAAAGCGTTGAAATTGCCGACAAACGTGAGGATCGAGATGATCCCGATCGACGGCAAGATCAATGGCAGCTTGATTTTCCAAAAGGCGTTCATGCCCGTGATGCCGTCAATCTCACCAGCTTCCAGAATCTCTTCCGGGATGGTTAGAAGCGCTGCGTAGATCAGCATCATGGGGATGCCGACAAACTGCCAGACGGAGATCAACGAAAGGGTTGTCAGCGCATACTCTTCCTTGCCTAGCCAGGGCTGGTACAAGAAACCGAGACCGACAGAACTCAGCATTGTCGGGGCGATGCCCCAGATTGGCGACAGGATGAGTTTCCACGCAAAGCCAACGATCACGAATGAGAGGATGGTCGGGATAAAGATTGCGGAACGATAGAGCGCTGCAAAACGGAGTTTGGGATGAGACAGCATCGCTGCAAGTGCAATCCCGATCGGATTCTGCACCAGCATGTGGATCACGAAGAACCAGACATTGTTGCCGAGTGCATTCCAGAACTGGTCCGCCCAGACCGGATCGCCAAACAGCGTCATGAAGTTTTGCAGGCCGACGAAAATCCGCTCCTGGTCGATCCGGCTGTAGAGCGCCAGACGCAGGGTGTTGAACAGCGGCAAGATCATGATTGTCGTGTAGACCAGCACAGCGGGTGCCAGGAAAACGGCAATATGCCAGCGTATGCGGGGGCGGTTCATGCGGCCTCCGGTTCCGACCCGGGTAGCGTGTTGGTTGCTACCCGGATTGCTTGTTGAGAGGGGACAGGCTTATTGGTGCGGTGCGTACCAGCTGGACAGGCCGTCCTGAAGCTTCGCTCCTAGCGCATCCGGTGTCTCGGTCCCTTTGATAGCAGCCACGCTTGCGCCCCAGGTTTCGTTTTCCAGGTTTGGTGTCCCGCGCGACAGGATCTGGTAAGTCGACCGGATGGTGGACTCACATTCCCCGCGCCAGCTGGCAAACTCTTTCGCAAGCGGATCTTCCAGTTCAACAGGTGTTTTCGACAAGGGGAAGAAACCCGGCAGAGCGTTGCCGAAGATCGATGCAAATTCGGGGCTGGCAACCCAAGCGAGGAACGTCTTTGCGGCATCGGCATTCGGACTTGCCGCATTGAGACCAATTCCGATGTCCGTGTGATCCGAGATGTAGCAGGTGTCGCCGTCAGCCTTCACAGGTGCCTTGAAAGCGCCCATTTCAAAATCGGCCTGTGTGTTGAAGCCTGCAATTTCCCAGCTTCCGGCAGGGTAAATCGCTGCGCGGCCAAGAGTGAACAGGTTTTGGCTGTCCGGGTAAGTCTGCGCTTCATAGCCGAACCCAAGATAAGGTTGCCATTTGGCAAGCGTTGCGTATGGGGCAACCCATTGCTCATCGGTCAGTTTCTGCTCGCCCTTGATCAGTGCGAGACGGCCTTCTTCGCCCTTCCAATAGTTTGGGCCAATGTTGTTGTAGCCCATCGTGGCGGCTTCCCACTGGTCATTGGTGCCCATGGCCATCGGGATATAGCTGCCGTCGTCCTTGATCTTATCCAGAACCGCGAAAAACTCGGCTTCCGTGGTTGGAACCTCAAGGCCAAGCTCTTCAAAAGCATCCTTGTTGTAGATGAACCCATGAATGACAGAGGCCATGGGAACGCAGAAAGATGCCGAGGCGTCGTCGGTCTGCCAGGCGGACTTTGCAACATCAGAGAAGTTGGACATTGCGTCCATGTCATCAAGCGCAGCCAGATGACCGGATTCGTAAAGTGCGAGGGAGGCATCAAACGGGCGGCAGGTGATCAGGTCGCCCGCGCTGCCAGCTTCCAGTTTCGAATTCAGCGCCGCATTGTATTCGGTCGGAGCCGTCGGCGAGAAGACGACCTGGATGCCAGGATTGTCCTTTTCGAAGGCCGGGATGATTTTGTCCTGCCACAGTGTCAGATCATCTGTCCGCCAGCTTTCAATAGTCAGCGTGACATCTTCGGCCATTACGGCAGTTGTCATCAGTGCGGTGCTTGCAAGTGCAATGCCCAGGGTTCTCAATTTCATGATGCTTTCCCCTCTGTTTGAAGAAATGGTTTGTTCTTCCGGGTCTCCGCCCGGATTTGTTCCAGCGCTGGGCGCAGATGCCCGCGAGTTTTTTCCAGAAGACTGATTGCGTGCTCGATCGAACTCGCGCCAGCGGCCAAAAGGCAGGCTGTCTTGACATTGCCATCCGCTGAGTTGAGTGCACCGGCGGCATCTCCATCAGAAACTCCGGTGATCGTTGCCACCATCCGCTCGGCACGATCCCGGAGTTTGATGTTGTCAGCGCGCAAATTCACCATCATGCCGTCGTAGATGTGCCCCAGGTTCAGGGCCATCAGTGTCGAAAGCGCATTCAAAGCGATCTTCTGGGCCGTTCCTGCTCCCATGCGGGTCGAGCCGGAGACGACTTCGGGCGCGGTTGGCAGATAAATGGCGTGCTTGCTCACTGCAAAAAGCGGCGCATTCGGGTTGTTTGCGATTGCGATGACCGTCGCGCCGGCTTCTTTTCCAAGACGTGCTGCCTCAAGGGTGTATGGTGTGGAGCCACTGGCGGAGACGACAATGATCGTGTCGTTTTTCGAAAGTTTTGCGAGATCTGCAGCCAAGCTGGCCGTCGCATCTTCTGTGTCGCCCGGCATATGCGCGGATGTGGGAATGCCGCCTGCCATAAGGATTTGGACCTGATGCTCCGGAATGCCGAACGTGCCGCCAAGTTCCATCGCGTCAGCCGCCGCCATCAAGCCGGATGAGCCTGCTGCGACATAGTAGAGGGCTCCGCCGGAGCTTATTGAAGTGGCCATGTCGCAAGCCGCTGCGGCGATGAGTTCCGTTGCTGCAGAGGTTGCCTGAGCGGCCGAGACCTGACCATCAATAAGGATCGCTGCAACGTCTTCTGAAGGACGTGAATCCAATCCAGAAGCAAAATTGTGCAGTTTTTCCGTGGCTGCCTCAGGCACGCGATCCTCCTTAAATTTTCGCCATAATACCTTTATAATACCATTTGTCCAGAAGTGAATCAAAATTAGAGAATGCATGAGAAGATATATATCCAATTCAAAGTTTGGTATCTCTTTTTTTATTGATTTTATCGAAAGGTATTATATAGGTATTATATGATTGATTTCGCGGATCAGTGTGTTTTGGTGGTTGATGGTGGTGGTACGCGCTGCCGTTTGGCGTTGAGTTCGCCAGCTGCGGATATCCGTGTCGAAGTCGGTTCCGCCAATGTGACAACGGATATTTATGCAGCTCTCTCGGAGATAAACGTTGGATTGAAGGCTCTCGCAGTTAAAGCAGATCTTGCTCCGCGCGAACTTGCCCGCGTTCCCGCCTATTTCGCTCTGGCTGGCTATCAGGCGAACCGAGATCGCGAACGGTTGCTGGAGGGTGTTCCGCTTAGGCGCATAAAGGTTGAAGATGATCGGCCGGCAGCATTACGAGGTGCGCTGGGGTTACAGGATGGTGCCTTGATCCACAGTGGGACGGGCTCTTTTTTTGGTGTCCAGGTTGAAGCAAAGAAGCGATTTTCTGGCGGTTGGGGGGCGGTCCTTGGCGATTTTGGATCGGCGGCATGGTTTGGTAAATCCGCACTAGCTCTCGTGCTTGATGCTGAAGATGACCTTATTGAGCAGACTGTCCTGACCGAGACATTGAAAGATCGGTATGGGGGAGCTGCGGGAATACTTGCGTTTGCGAACACAGCAAAACCTGCTGATTTTGGTACTTTGGCGCCAGAAATTCTCTCGCAATCCAAAGATCCAGTATCTGAGCGCCTGATAGACCAGGCAGTGGCGTATTTTGAGGAAAATCTTCTGCATCTCGGATGGTCAGCGGGAATGCCTGTGTGCTTGACGGGCGGTCTTGCGCCTCACCTGGCACCGTTTCTCACCGAACCTGTTCGCAGGAGTTCGAGATCAGCAGCCGGGTCGCCGATCGATGGTGCGATTGCTATCGCGCGTGAGTTTGCGAAAGAGGTGCAGGTCGCATGCTGAATGATTTCCTGATGCCTGATCAGTGGTTTTCTCAAAATGCAGGGCCAAGATACGTGCAGCTTCGGCATCGACTTGAAGAAGCTATCGAAACCGGGCTGCTTCCGGCCAACAGTTCGTTGCCTCCAGAGCGGGAAATCGCAGAACTAACCGGTTTTTCACGGGTGACGGTGCGCAAGGCCATTCAGGAAATGGTCAGGGATGGGGCGATCGAGCAGCGCCAAGGCTCTGGCTCTTTTGTTCGGGAAGCAACGCAGCGGGTGGAGCAGTCGCTGTCCCATCTAACCTCCTTCACTGAGGACATGGCCAACCGGGGCATGCAAACGACTTCCAGATGGCTGGAGCGCGGTGTTTTCATGCCGAATGCGGAAGAGATAGCGACTTTGTCCTTAGCTTCGGACGATCAAGTAGCGCGCATCTATCGCCTTCGGGAGGCAGGTGGTCAGCCGATGGCCTTGGAACGCGCAGCTCTTCCTTTGGAGATACTGCCCAATCCGCTCGAAGTGGTGACGTCGCTTTACGAAGTGCTTGCAAAACATGGCCATCGTCCTGTCCGCGCTGTCCAGAAAATCGCCGCGGTCAACCTTGAACCTGCCGACGCCTACCTCTTGAGCGTCCCAGAAGGCACTGCAGGTCTTCGGATCCAGCGCATTTCTTACCTGGAAAGTGGACGGGTCGCGGAATTTACACAATCCATCTATCGCGGAGACGCCTATGACTTTGTTGCAGAGCTCCGGCTGTCTGATCGATGAGGGGAAGCCAGTGAAATCTCCTCCTACAAAAATGAAACAGGAGATCGCGGAAATTCCTACCGCGGTCGATCGCCTGCTCACATCCGGAGATGCGGATATCAAGCGAATTTCTTCAGAGTTGCGGGACAGCGACCTGCGCTGCCTTTTGTCTGTTGCGCGGGGGTCTTCTGATCACGCTTGTACATATCTGAAGTATGCTGCCGAGTTGCTTCTGGGTCTGCCAATGGCATCTGTCGGGCCCTCGCTTGCCTCTGTCTATAGGGCCAGCCTCAAGGCCGATGGCATGCTGTGCTTTTCCGTGTCTCAGTCCGGCAAGAGCCCGGACATCACCCGAATGACCCGGTCCTTGACCAAGTCCGGCGCGACAACGCTCGCCATCACCAACCATCCGGGGTCACCCTTGAGTGAAGCAGCAAGCGCGACTGTTCCGATTCACGCCGGGCCGGAACTGTCAGTTGCTGCGACCAAGACGTTTGTAACATCGCTGGTCGCCGGATTGTGGTTACTCGCGGAGCTGAAGGCCGACACGGGTCTCTTGGCTGCAATCCGGAACCTGCCGGCACATCTGGAGGACGCCGTTGCTTGTGATTGGCGGGAGGCTGCGCCGGAAAAAGACATCGGATCTCTGTTCACATTGGGGCGCGGGCCGTCCTGGGCGGTCTCCAATGAAGCGGCCCTGAAATTCAAGGAAACTTGTCAGCTCCATGCCGAGAGTTATTCCTCGGCAGAAGTCTTGCACGGCCCGGTTTCCATTGTATACCATGGTTTTCCAGTCATTGTCTTTGCCGCCGCCGATGCTGCCGAGCAAGCGGTTGTTGATGTTGCTGATCAACTGTCACAGATGGGAGCGTCTGTCTTCGTCAACAGTGAAAAAGCGCAGCGCGCAAACGTTTTGCCGATCGTACGTACGGATCATTGGCTGACCGATCCGATTGCGTCGATTGTGTCTTTCTACGGTTTGGTTGAGCATGTCGCCGGGCTTCAGGGGATTAACCCGGATGCCCCCCGGCATTTAAACAAGGTCACGGAAACCGTATGACACAGGCCATCGTTTTAAAGGCGGCTGCGGTTTTTGACGGGGCCAATCTCTGTGAGGATGCTGCTGTCCGGTTCGGCGCGAATGGAGTTGAAGCATTTGGTGCCGGCGATGAGATTTTCAGCGGCGCTGAAGTCATTGATCTTGGCAATGAGATCATCTCTCCGGGTTTCGTTGATCTTCAGGTGAATGGCGGCGGCGGCGTCATGCTCAACGATGATCCAAGTGTTGAGACCGTCCGCCGGATTGCCGAAGCGCATTGGTCTTTAGGCACTCGGGCTTTTTTGCCGACTTTGATCACGGACACGCGTGAAAAAACCAAGGCGGCAATTGCAGCGGTAAGTCAGGCTGTTGAGAAAGACGTTCCTGGGGTGGCTGGACTGCATTTGGAAGGTCCGCATTTGTCTGTTGCACGAAAAGGGGCGCATGATGCTGCCTATATCCGGCCGATGGACGATGAGGACCTCAACTTCCTTTTGGCGGCTGCCCGTTCGCTCCCGGCTCTGCTTTTGACCGTTGCACCGGAAAACACAACTCTCGAGCAGGTTCGACAGCTGAGCCAGGCGGGAGCGCTCGTTTCAATTGGTCATTCGGATGCTGATTTCGCGACCGTTCAAGCCTATGGGGCGGCTGGCGCCAAGTGCGTCACGCATCTCTTCAATGCGATGAGCCAAATGGGCAATCGGGAGCCCGGCGTTGTTGGAGCCGCCCTCGGGACAGGCGCCTTGTCCGCAGGGCTCATTGCCGATGGGATACATGTTCATCCGGAAATGATGCGGATCGCATTAACTGCAAAAAGCGGACCGGGAGAGGTATTTCTGGTCAGCGATGCCATGGCGGTTGCCGGAACATCTGAGACCTCGTTCGAGCTGGATGGGCGAAAAATTCTCCGATCAGATGGGAGGCTGACCCTCGAGGACGGGACGTTGGCAGGTGCGGATCTGGACGTGTTGACAGCTGTCAGGGTTTTGGTTGACCAAGTTGACATTCCGCTGGCCGATGCCCTGCGTGCCGCTACAAAAACGCCGGCGGAGCTGATTGATGGAAAGCCATTCAACCTTTTGGGCAGGTCCAAGGACAGCTTTATACGCATCTCCAAGGATCTTCACTCTCTCAGTCCATTGGCCGAAGCCGGATAAGCAAATCATATGCTGCTCGAAGTCTGTGTTGATACGATTGAAGGGGCCTGGGCTGCTGTTCGAGGCGGTGCCGAGCGTATCGAACTCTGCTCGGCATTGTCTGAAGGCGGCCTGACGCCATCTGCAGGACTCATGCGAGCCGCTGCCCAATTGCCTGTTCCGGTCTATGCCATGATCCGTCCGCGAGCCGGTCTCTTTCATTTTTCTGAAAATGAAGAGGAGATCATGGCCAATGATATTCATCTGGCTAAAGACTTTGGACTTGCTGGTGTTGTTCTGGGTGTGCAGCGTGAGGATCGGTCACTGGACCGGGAGCTGCTGGCACGTTTGTCAGACCGTGCATCCGGTATGGGGCTGACACTCCACCGTGTGATCGATGTTGTGCCGGACCCGTTTGCCGCGCTGGAAACGGCGATTGATCTCGGGTTCGAGCGGGTTCTCACATCAGGAGGTCAAGCCACGGCTGATGCTGGGCGGGCTGTTATTCAGGAACTGAACACGACTGCTGGCGGCCGCACGAGCATCATGCCGGGTGCAGGCCTGCGGCCCGATATGGTGGCCAGCATCATCCAGTCGACGGGTGTCACAGAAGTTCATGCATCGTGTTCGGTCATCGTCATAGATGAGGATGCCAGTGGGCTGTTTTGGCCTCCTGGCGGAAGCAGGGAAACATCAGAGGACCTCGTCAAGCAAATGGTAGCTGCCATGGGTAACCCTGGCTATTAGAGAGCCTCTTTTCACCCTTAAGACGTGATTTCGTTTGTGACCTGGCCTGTGGTGAGAATTGGCGCGGCATCCAGTTTGTGGGCATTCAGCATTTCCGCGATTTCGGAAATGCTCTCCACCAGTCTGATCTTGTCTTTTTCAGTCAGTTTATCGAACTTGGCTTCGAACTCGTCATGAAGAAGACCGGGCAGCGAGGCGACTGTTTCCTTGCCACGTTCCGTGAGCATGGTGTGAACGATGCGCCGATCGGAGGGAGATCTGTAACGCTCGATCAGCTTTTTCTCTTCCAACTTGTCCAAGATTGTCACAACCGTCGCAGAACTTAGATCTGCATGGTCTGAGAGAACCTTTGTGGTGACCTCTCCCAAATCATTGACGCCCTGTAGAACGACGATCTGCGGAATTGTCAGTCCGGACACTCTCGCGACTTCCCGGGATCGCAGGTCAATGGCCCTGACGATCCGCCGGATTGACTTGAAAATCTGAGCTGCTTCACTTGCATTCATAATTTTAGCTCTGATCATTTAAACTCTAATTATTAGAAGTCTATATACCTCCTGCCAGCGAATTGGAAAGAGAAATTTTTAGATTTATGTGTGGTATTTGCGGTGAAGTTGTTTTCTCGTCAGGGCAAGCCGATACAAACCGGGTCGACCGTATGGCGCAAGCAATGGCCGCTCGCGGTCCCGATGCGATGGGTGTTACCATGCGCGGGCGGGTCGCGTTCGGACACCGGCGTTTGAAAATCATTGATTTGAGTGATCAGGGCGCGCAACCGATGCAGGACCCGGAACTGGGCCTGTCCTGGGTCTTCAACGGTTGCATCTATAATTATCAAGAGCTGCGGGCAGAGCTCTTCGGCAAAGGCTACCGATTTTTCTCTTCCAGTGACACAGAAGTCATTCTGAAGTCATGGAAGGAGTGGGGCCCAGACTGTTTTACAAGGTTCCACGGCATGTTTGCCGTCGCGATCCACGAACATGACAGCGGCCGTATTCACCTCGCCCGGGACCGCTTTGGCATCAAACCTCTTTATGTGTCAGAGGCCGATGGCCGTTTGGCATTCGCATCGTCGCTTCCAGCACTGCTCAAGGGCGGAAACATCGATCGAACGATCGATAAGATCTCGCTTCAGCATTACATGAGCTGGCATTCTGTTGTCCCGGCACCGCGTACCATTTTGAATGGTGTATGGAAGTTGGGCCCTGCGACCGTGCGGACATACGAGACCGATGGATCTTTTAAAGATGCAGTCTATTGGGAGCCGGATTTCCGCAAATCAGAAGAGGATGTAAACAGGTCGGCAGACGACTGGCGCGATCTTGTTCTTGAGGGTTTACGCAAGGCCGTCCGCCGCCGGATGGTCGCGGACGTCCCGGTTGGTGTCTTGTTATCAGGCGGAGTTGACTCAAGTCTGATTGTTGGCCTGTTGGCGGAAGAGGGGCAAAAGGATCTCGCGACATTCTCGATTGGTTTCGAAGAAGCGAATGGCGAAAAGGGCGACGAATTTCAGTATTCAGACCTGATTGCCAATCACTACGGGACCAAGCACAACAAGATCTTCATCCCGTCGTCTGAGCTTTTGGACAATCTGCCGGGCGCCATTGCCGCGATGTCGGAGCCGATGGTGTCATATGACAACATCGGGTTCTATTTGCTGTCTCGCGAAGTGTCCAAACACATCAAGGTTGTTCAATCGGGGCAGGGCGCGGACGAGGTGTTCGGCGGGTATCACTGGTATCCGAAACTGACCGGGTCGAACCAGCCAGTCGCCGATTACGCCGACGCGTTTTTTGACCGGTCCGAAGAACAATTGAACGAAGCAATTTCGCCTGACTATCACTGTGACCGCAATGAGAGTATTGCGTTCGTTGAAAGCCACTTCGGCATGCCGGGTGCTGATGATCCGGTGGACAAGGCATTGCGCTTCGACACCAATGTCATGCTGGTCGATGATCCGGTGAAGCGCGTTGACAATCACTCCATGGCTTGGGGACTTGAGGCTCGCGTGCCGTTTCTTGACCATGAACTGGTTGAACTGGCAGGGCGCATTCCGTTAGAGCACAAGCTTGCCCAGGACGGCAAGGGCGTCCTTAAGGAAGCTGCGCGTCTTGTCGTGCCATCGGAAGTTTTTGACCGTCCGAAGGGGTACTTCCCTGTGCCTGCGCTCAAATACATTCAGGGTCCCTATCTGGAAATGGTGCGTGAAACGCTGACGAACGGCAAAGCCAAAGGCCGAGGTTTGTTCAACCCGGCCTATCTGGAAAAGCTGTTCGAGAACCCGACACAATACATCACTAAGCTGCAGGGCTCTGAGCTCTGGCAGGTTGCTCTGCTGGAAATGTGGCTGCAGGAGCAGGAGGCCTAACGCGTGTCAGAAAAAACACCGTCCCGGATCAAGGGGGCACTGGAGCATCGTCTCAAGCGGATGCGGGATCACGGCATGAAACCGGAGTACCGCGCCGATGAGACGGACATGCCTGTTAACCAAACCATCAATTGCGGATGGGGACGTTTGTTGTTCGGCAATACCTTCGCTGAGCCGGAAGCGTTGGTGGAGGCGTTGCGCGACGAGCGCCCGGACAGGCGGGATATTGCGTTTTATGTGCGCGATCCGCATGTGGTGGTCGGGCTGGCGCCGCAGGAGCTGTTCCTCGATCCATCCCATACTTACCGGTTGAACCTGTCGACCTACAGATCAGCAAAAGACACTCGGCGGGGCTTCACGGTTCGCCGGTTGTCGTCACGTAGTGACGCGGAGCAGATCAACGCGCTCTAAGCAAGCCGGGGCATGGTGCCGGTTTCTGAAGACTTTTTTTGGTCACAACTTGATCCGCGGGAAATCACTGTACTCGTCGCGGAGGAAGACGAAACCGGCAACATCGTCGGGACGGCCATGGGCGTTGATCATCAACGTGCGACAAGTGGTGCGGAGCTCGGGTCATCACTTTGGTGCCTTGCGGTCTCTGCCCAGGCGCGCTTTCCCGGGATTGGAGAAGCGTTGGTCCGCAGGCTCGCCGAAGTGTTTCAGGCACGGGGCAACCCGCACATGGATCTTTCAGTGATGCACGACAATGACATGGCTATTGCGCTTTACGAAAAGCTCGGCTTTGAACGGGTGCCGGTCTTCACCGTGAAACTCAAGAACCCGATCAATGAAGCGCTCTACGCCGGGCCTGCGACGGAAGAAAAACTCAATCCTTACGCAACACTGATCGTCAATGAAGCGCGCCGCCGTGGGATCAATGCTCAGATTATTGATGCAGACGGCGGCTTCTTCCGGTTGTCTTACGGTGGCCGGTCTGTGTACTGCCGGGAATCCTTGAGTGAATTTACCACTGCAGTTGCCATGTCGATCTGCGATGACAAGGCTTCAACACGGCGTATCGTGGAAGCCGCGGGCCTGTCCGTTCCGGACCAGATGACGGTGGGCGAGGGCGACTTGAAAGCGTTTTTGCAGCGGTATGGTTCTGTGGTTGTGAAGCCGACCCGTGGTGAGCAAGGCAAGGGCATCGCCATAGGTCTGGAAACGCTTGAAGATGTCGAAGCTGCCATCGATGTTGCCCGAACCTTTTCCAATGAGGTGCTGGTCGAAGAATGCGTTCAAGGATCTGATCTCAGGCTCGTGGTGATTGACTACAAGGTGGTGGCCGCGGCGATCCGCAAACCGGCTGAAATCATGGGCAACGGCAAAAGCACCGTGAGGGATCTCATTCATGCGCAATCCCGCCGCCGTGCGGCCGCAACAGGCGGGGAATCCCGCATTCTGATTGACGAAGAAGCCGAGCGGTGTTTGGCATCAGCCGGTTTAACGCTGGAAGATGTCCTGCCCGACGGGCAGCGTTTGGCGGTCCGACGGACGGCCAATTTGCACACCGGCGGAACTATTCATGATGTTACTGGCGAAACGCACAGCACGTTGATTGAGGCGGCTGTCCGGGCGGCAAAGGCAATTCAGATCCCAGTGACGGGGATTGACCTGATGGTGAAAAGCCCACTGGAGCCGGAGTACAACTTCATTGAAGCCAATGAACGTCCGGGTCTGGCAAATCATGAACCGCAGCCAACGGCTGAACGCTTTGTCGATTTCCTGTTTCCGCTATCCATGCCGAAGCCGGCACGGGATACCTTGCAACGTGAGTTTTCATGACATTGCTTACCATCGATATCGATTATCTGGCCAAGACGCTGAAAAACCTGCTCGGGATCCCGAGCCCGACGGGATACACGGACGAGCTGGCGCGGTTTGTTTCCAAAGAGCTTGAGCGTCTCGGGGTGTTTTATGAGGTGACGCGGCGGGGCGCGATCCGTGCGCGTCTGGATGGTGCGAAATCCAAGCCCGCGCGTGCTTTCGTGGCACACTTGGACACCCTTGGTGCCCAAGTTAAAACTTTGAAGGAAAACGGGCGGCTCGAACTGGTGCCCATTGGTCACTGGTTTGCACGGTTTGCAGAAGGTGCCCGAACGACAGTCTTTTCTGAAAGCGGCGCCTATACCGGCACAATCCTGCCGTTAAAAGCATCCGGCCATACGTTCAACGAAGGCATCGACAATCTTCCGGTCGGCTGGGATTACGTTGAACTGAGAGTAGATGCTTATTCGAAATCAGCTGACGACTTGCACCGACTTGGGATTGACATTGGTGATATCGTCGCTGTCGATCCAGCTCCGGAGTTTCTTGAAAACGGCTTCATCGTCTCCCGACATCTGGACAATAAGGCCGGGGTAGCGGTGATGCTGGCAGCACTCAAGGCCATGGTAGAATCCGAGACGAAGCCGACGGTCGATATTTTTTGGCTGTTCACAATCGCGGAAGAGACGGGGCACGGCGCGACTTCGATTTTGACGCCGGACATTGCATCCCTTGTGGCCATCGACAATGGAACATCCGCACCGGGACAAAATTCGGATGAATTTGGCGTTACGATCGCGATGGCGGATCAAACCGGCCCGTTTGACTACCATCTGACCCGCAAAATGGCACAACTTTGCAGGGACAACGAGATAAAGTTCCAAAAGGATGTCTTCCGATACTATCGGTCAGACGCAGCTTCTGCGATTGAAGCTGGCGCTGATGTTCGCACGGCTCTAATAACCTTCGGCATCGATGCAAGCCACGGGTATGAGCGGATCCATATGCACGCGCTTCGCTCTCTTGCCGAACTGTGTACCGGTTATGCGCTCAGCCCTGTTGAAATCGCACGGGATGCGCGGGAATTTGCGGGAATGAAGGGCTTCACAACTCAGCCGACGGAAGATGCCGATCAGGACCTTAGCCTGGAAACGGAAGAGCCTGGAGCTGAGGCGCCTTAGATTTTACGTGGGCTCTGATATGTCAAACGAGCCCGGCCAAATGAGGGGTCACCTGAAAAGTTCCCTCTTTTGACCGCGTAATTTTGAGCGGCATTTCGAAGGTCGGGGTCAGGGTTGTTTCCGAGAAGACATCTTCAAGCAACCCGTGCTGCACTTTCGACCCATTCTTCATGACGAGTACCTTGTCTGCAAAAGCGGCAGTTAGGTTGAGGTCATGCATCACCGCGATCACGCCGCCGCCGCGCCGGGCATAGTCTTTTGCGAGTTTCATGATCTGATACTGGTGTTTGATATCGAGGCTCGATACCGGCTCATCCAGAAAGAGCCAGCGCGGAGTTCCATCTTCCGCGACCGGATCCCAAACCTGGCAGAGTACACGGGCCAATTGCACGCGTTGCTGTTCACCGCCGGACAAATCCTGATAGGTGCGGGCCTCAAAACCCGGAAGACCAACAAGGGACAAGGCTTCGGCAACACGGTGCGCTCGTGCGATGCGGTCTTGCCTCCGATCCAGAATGCCGAGACCAATAACTTCCGAAACGGTCAGCGGAAACGAAAGGTGGCTGGCTTGGGGTAAAACCCCCCTGATCATTGCTTGCGTTTCCGGAGACAGGCTCGCCACCTCGCATCCGCCCAGCTGAATGCTGCCCAAGTAAGGTCGCTCGCCGGTGATGGCCTTCAAGAGCGTAGTCTTGCCAGACCCACTGGGTCCAATGATGGCCAGCAGCTCTCCAGCGTGTGCACTTAAGGACATATCGTTTACAATGAGGGTGTTGCCCAAAGTGACTTTCAAGTCCCTGACATCAAGGAATTGGACATGGGCGGCGACGGTTTGAGTGAGAGCGGAAAGATTCCTCATAAGCCGGTCAGTCCTCTGTTCCGCAGCAATATCCAAAGGAAAAACGGCGCGCCAACAAAAGCGGTGATGATGCCGATCGGCAACTCTGCCGGCGCAACGATTGTCCGCGCCAGTGTATCTGCGCCAATCAACAGGATTGCTCCAAGCAGTGCAGCTGCGGGTAGCAGGTATTTATGATCCGGTCCGATCGACAGCCGCAACAGATGCGGCACAACGATGCCGACAAAACCGATTCCCCCGCTGACAGCGACTGATGCGCCGGTCGCCGCAGCGACCAAGAGAATGCTGATGTTTTTCAGCCTTTGAACCCGGATGCCAATGTGAGCGGCTGCAGCTTCGCCCAATGTCAGCGCATTCAGACCTCGGGCAAGAAACGGTGTTGCCAAGAGCATCGTTAGAATGATTGGTGCTGCTGAAGCCACTTTTTCCCAGTTTGCTCCTGCAAGAGATCCTAACCCCCAAAACTGCAGGTCGCGCAGCTGATTGTCGTCGGCCACATACACGAGAAGGCCGGTAATCGCGCCCGTCAATGCGCCAAGGGCGATCCCGGCGAGCAGGAGTGTGGCAACAGATGTAAAGCCGCCGCGTGTGCCAATCCGGTAGAGCAGCAGTGTGTTGATGAGTCCGCCAGCAAACGCGGCAAATGGAATCGCATAGATACCGAGGATCGCCATTGCCGGTGCCAGTGTGGCATTGCCCAAAACAATAAAAAGAGCAGCTCCAAGACCTGCACCTGCAGATACCCCCACGATTCCCGGATCTGCCAGTGGGTTGCGAAATAATCCTTGCATCACTGCTCCAGAAACAGCGAGCGCCGCTCCGATGAGCGCACCAAGAGTGATCCTTGGCAGCCGGATGTCCATCACAACAATCCAGTCCCGTACGTATACAGTCTCCGGAAGCGGCGCGGACGGATCCAACAGTTGGCCTGGGATATGAGGCAATAGATCGAACACCGGTACCAAAATGGGACCGGTTGCCAAGCTTCCAATTGCGGTGGCAGACAAGAGAAGAGCGAGGGCCACGATCACCCAGCGAGCAATCCCGGCCCGATCACCTTGCCTAAGGGCTGTAAGTCCCAGCATGGCAGCCAGACCGCGCCGGTGTCGCGGCGCTGTCGCGTCACTCATTCAAGTCAGCTCCGGATTTCTATAAGGTTCTGCGCAAGATCCTGGATCGCGTTTGCGGTCCGAGGACCAAAACCGAGCAGGTAGTCGCCTGGCATTTTTAACAATCGGTTGGCTCTGCCCGCCGGAGTTTGCGCAAGAGCCGGATGTGAGAAGAGCTCGTCCGCCGACGCGCCGTGATCCCCGTCGCGGTCCATCATCAACACGATGTCAGGCATCGCGCTCAGGATCGCTTCGTCACTGAGCTGCTTGTAACCAGAGAACTCACTGACAGCGTTTTTGGCTCCAGCAAGAGTAATTATGGCATCAGCGGCGGTGTTAGCGCCACCAGCCATGATCCGGCCACCCCGCGTCGACAAAACAAACAGGACACGGACGTCTTCATTGCGTCCCGCTGCTTGCTGTTTAGCGTTTTCCAGTTCTGTTTTAGTCTTTTCCGCGAGGGCCTTGGCTTTGTCCGGAACGCCTAGAGCGTCGCCAACGGTATGGATTTTTGCGACAATCCCTTCCGGGGTGAACTCATTTGGAACGTTGGCGATAGCAATGCCTGATTTTTCAAGAACGTCGACTGCTTCCTGAGGCCCGCTGCCGTCCAGCATCAACAGCAGATCAGGATCGACTGAGAGAACCCCTTCTGGCGACAGCGCGCGAATATAGCCAATGTCCGGCAGATCGTGGGCTTCTTGTGGGTGAACACTTGTGGAGTCTCTTGCGACGAGGCGGTGCTGCTCTTCGAGTGCAAACACCACTTCGGTTACAGATCCACCAACAGCCACGATACGGTTCGAAGCCTCTCCCGCTGAGAGTGGATGCAGTGTTAGGACAAGTGCCGTTGCGGTCAGAAGGGTTGCCGCTGCACATTCAAGGTAAAGGGAACGAAGTCTGGTAATCATTCGGCTGCTCCAAGCGTTATGGCGCGATCAAGTTTGGGGAGGTTCTCGGCAAGACCGCGCCAGTCGGATCTCTCGGCATTGCCTTCTCCGCGAACACCAAAGAATTGGATGATTTGTTGACCGTCACTGTCATAGGCTTCAATCGAAGTGACGTGCCCGACATCAGCCGGTTTGCGAACGGCCCAAACGTCGTGAATATGATCGGTCCGAAGATGCAGATGGAAGGTCGGATCCATGATGTTGATCCAGGGGCCTTTTTCCATAACGGTTTCGATTTTTCCCGAGTGGATCTGAATACATCCGCGGTTGCCAACAAAGCACATGATCGGGATGTGCTCCGAGGCTGCCAGACGCAAAAGAGCTGGGATCGAGCCTTTGTCGAGCGGCCAAGCCCAGCTTTCACCGGCAAGTTCAAAGGCACTCAGCCTGTCCAATTCGAGGTCTTTCAAAAGACCATGAAACTGGTGCGGATCGGTCATGGCTTGCCAACGGTCACGCAACTGCATCTCTGCAAGGACGGTTGGCATCTTGCGGGTAAAGACTGGCGCTGGTGTCACTTTTGGCAAAGCATCTGGCTGCTGGTCGGGCAGCTTTAATTGCTCGACAAGCTGACCCCAAGCGTACTTGTCGGTGTCAGGTCGCGCATGGATCTTTTGGACTGCATCGCCGTGTGCATCGAAGAATTGCAGGGAGTGCCGCACATCCTTGCCATCGCTCTTTTCAACGGCAAATCCGTAGGTCCAGTTGGCAGGGAACATACGCGTGTCGATCTGCTCGCCCAGCATGAGTGCTGCGCGCCTGCCATTAATGAACTTCTCAAAGGGCCCAATTTTTTCGTGGACGGCACTTTCATTGCGCGTGAGAGCCATTACCGGCCCGACCTTCTGAAGCCCACTGAAGAGATCCTCGAACCTAGGCTCTATGCGGCGCGTGCCATGACCTACAAAGCTTGCGACCAATTCTGCCTCAGTGATATCGAGACTGCGCGCGAGATCCCGCTCCCGCATCTTGGGATATTGTTCCCGCGCTTTTCGGATATGAGCTGCGCCCGGCCGTGTAGCGGTTTGGATACGGTCAGCAGTCATCAAAAATATCCTTTCCAGATTGCGCCAAATTTCCACCGAGTAATCAGGGTGCAGCGCATGTAACGCCAATAAGCCCTGCGGTAACTTGATAAAATTAGAACTTTTCCAAAGAGTTCTCATTTTATTTCAGAGGCTTACTTATACTTGACTCTCATATTCAAGTTTTATATGCGACGCAATACCTGAGTTATACGCTCAAGTTAAAAGCGCTGCAAGGCAGGCAGCAAAAGGGACGCGAAAACGCGCAGTCTTGGAGATAATTATGGGGCTCAACAAAACCCTTCACACCCGTCTTCTGGGTGGCGTTGCACTTTGGGTGTTCGCTGCGAATGGCGCAGTGTTTGCACAAGACGAGGTGGCAACACCATTACAACGAATCGTGCTTGGCGCCGGCGTTGAAAAAGTAGCGATCAATACGCCGCAGGCCGTGACGGTTCTGGATCAGGAAGCGATCGACAACGAACAGGCGGCGACGATCGGCGAGCTGTTTCGGGATATTCCAGGCGTGACGGTCATCGGCAGTGACCGTATCGGCGGGCAATCTTTCAACATTCGAGGTATCGGCGACTTGGCGTCGTCTGACGAATCCAAAATCATTGTGACCGTCGACGGTGCCACCAAGTTTTACGAGCAATACCGTCTCGGGTCTTTCTTCTCCGATCCGGAGCTCTACAAGCAGGTTGAGGTTTTGCGCGGACCCGCGTCTTCAACTCTTTACGGCGCAGGTGCGCTCGGCGGTGTAATCAACTTCACCACCAAGGATCCGAGCGACTTTTTAAAACCGGAAGACACGGCCGTCCTACGCGTGAAGGGCATGTACGACTCCAACAAATGGGGCTTTATGACCTCGGCCGTTGGCGCGGTGCGTCTTTCAGAAAATACCGAGTTTCTGCTCAACGGCATTTTCCGGAAATCGAATGACATTGAGGATGGGCAGGGGGTAGAAATCCCTGGCTCTGCATTCTCTTCCTTCTCCGGCTTGGCCAAGGTTGTGCACCACTTCGGCGAGGACAAAGAACAGGCTGTCCGCCTGTCTTACCAACGCTGGCAAAGTGACGCAGACGATACCCAGTATTCGCAGACCAACACTGCAGGTTTCGGTACGATCGATCGGGATATCACCGACCAGACCGTGGTCCTGAACTATGAAAACCCGGCAAGCGACAATCCCTACCTTGATCTGAATGTGAATCTGTCGTTTTCGGATACACAAGTTGAACAGAAAAACTCGTCGCTCGGGGCTTTCTCAACATCCCAGCTCTTTGAAGACGGTGAGTACGGTTATCGTACTTGGCAAGGTAAGGTCGACAACACCTTTGCGCATTCCGGATCAACTTTCGAGAACTTCCTGACAGTGGGTACACAGCTTTCCTATCAGGAGAGGACCGCTCAATCGGAGAGTGGGGCGATCGGTTTCCACCCGGAAGGGACTGATACCAAAATCGGGTTCTTCATCCAGGACGAGTTTATCTGGCAGGATCGGCTTACCCTCATCCCCGGGGTTCGGGTAGATTCGATCAACTTGTCGCCGGACAGTGTGATTGACGGTGCGTCGGATCAATCCGAGGTTGCTTTCTCACCAAAGCTTGCTGCGCTCTACAAGTTCAACGACACTTTCTCCATCTTCGGATCTGTCGCTCATACAGAACGTGCTCCGACATTGGATGAGATGTTCTCCACGTCTGGTGCATCACGTTCCTATCCGGGCGGGCGGCTTGCAAGTCTGAACCTGGATAAGGAACAGTCGAACGCCGTTGAAGCCGGGTTTTCCGTATCAGCCTTTGATCTCATTCAGGATGGTGACGGCCTTCAGCTCAAGACAACCGCTTTCTACAATGATCTGAAAGATCTGATTTCAACCAATCCCGACCAAGGTCAGACCACGCCGGTCCGCTACTACGTCAATATCGATGAAGCGGAGATCTACGGTGTCGAGATGGAAGCGGCCTATAACTCCGAGTACGTCTACAGCACGGTCGCCTTCAGCATTGTCCGAGGCGAGGATAAAGCAACTGGCGAAACACTGACGTCCATTCCCGCAGACACGCTTGCAGTCACATTAGGTGGTCGGGTTCCGCAATATGATCTCGATTTTGGATGGCGCGGACTTTTTGCCGCCAGCATCGACACTGGTGCAACTGCAGGGCCGTTTGCCGGTTATGCAGTTCACGACGTCTTCGCCAGCTGGAAGCCTCAGGATGGTCATTTCGCAGGCATGGAGCTGCGAGCGGCAGTCGAAAACATCTTTGACAAGTCCTACCAAAACAACCTGGCCGGCGACCGAGGGCGCGGCCGGACCTTCAAACTCACCATGAATAAGGAAATCAGCTGGTGATTTGACGAAGACACCGTCCGGCCCAACGCAGACAAATGCTTCAGCGTTGGTGCTGGACGGTTCCAAGCCTAAATGATGGAGCCTCAAATGATCTCCGATTTAACTGGTCAGATTACATCTTTTCTTCAGCTCGGAGGTCCGGTGGTCACAGTGATTGCCGGGCTTTCGGTTGTCGCTCTAGCGCTTATTCTAGTGAAGGCGTTCGAGTTTCTGGTATGCGGCATAGGGCGCAGTCACCGGGCGAAAAATGGTGTGCACCTTTGGCTTTCCAATCGGCCTGGTGAAGCACTGTCACGAATTTCGTCACCCAGAAGCGCCGTCGACAAGGCGGTGCTCACCACTTGCAAGCTTCTGGAAAATCGAGCGCAGAAACCTGAAATTGAAGAGCGCGTCGGTGTTCAGGCTGCAGGCGATTTGCATCACTTCTCGAAGGGTATCAGAGCTCTGGAGGCGATAGCACAAGTCGCTCCATTGATCGGTCTGTTCGGCACTGTGCTTGGCATGATTGAAGCTTTTCAGGCGTTGCAGTCGGCCGGTAGCAATGTCGATCCGTCCGCGCTTGCTGGCGGGATCTGGGTGGCCCTCATGACTACAGCAGCCGGCCTCGCGGTAGCGATGCCTGTTTCTCTGGTTGTGACCTGGCTCGAAGGACGTCTGGAGGCGGAGAGAGTTGCAATTGAGACGCTGACATCCGCCTTGCTTTTGCCCTCGTTGGATCACGGCGTCGAGCAATCGGATGGGTTGCCGGCAGGAGCCGCGCTTTCTTATGCGCGTTGAGCCGCTTCCGAAAAAACACCGGGCAATTTCGCTCACTCCATTGGTGGACGTGATTTTCCTCTTGTTGTTGTTTTTTATGCTGTCTTCGACGTTCACCCAGTTTGGTCAGGTGGAAATTGGTGCACCTGCCGTTGGCGGCGGGTCAGAGGCTCTGCCTAAGGCAATCCTTATGGTTGAGCCTGATCGTCTGCGTCTTAACGGGCGCACCATTGCGCAGGACAATCTTGCAGCCGAAGTTTCAGCCCTTATTGAGACCGGCAATGATAGCATCCTGGTGTACATTCAAGGATCGAGCAGTACGCAGCTGCTTGTGACGGTCATGTCGGAACTAAAGACGGTGCCTGGCCTGACGGTAACTGTTGCAGGGCCCAAATGATCACGTTGCCCCGCAAAGCTGAGAAACGGCAGCTCGAAACCACGATTTCGCTAATAAATATCGTGTTCTTGATGCTGATATTTTTCTTGGTTGCCGGACAATTGGCTCCGCCTCAAGACGGACAGGTGGATCTGTCGAAGTCAGAGCAGGCTCCGCCCTTACCGCCGCCGGATGCTCTCTATGCACGTTCTGATGGATCGCTGATCTATAGGGATGAAGAGGTAACCGCTGAGGCATTTTTGGGTCATCAGACGCAAGCGGGCGAGACAGTAGTTCGTTTGGGTGCCGATTCGGCATTGGCTGCCGATAAACTGCTTGGTCATGTCGGGGCACTCTATGCGGCCGGCGCGCACAAGGTGCTGATCGTAACCCGCAAGGCAGATCCATGAGATCTTTTCCAAACGCACTCGCGATTGCGATTTGTGTGTCACTTGCGGTCCATGTCGGTGCAGTTGCCCTCACTCTCAAATCAAAACCGGAGCTGGAGGTCGCCGGGGCTGGCGAGACGACAACGGTAACGCTTGGTAGCTCTCCGTTCAGTACAATCTCGGCAGGTTCAACGCCGCAGGTTGAGGCGACGCAGCCGATGGAGCGAGCTGTCGAAGAAACGCCTCCTATTGCACCGCCTTCTGAAACTAGCCCCGCTCAATCGCTCGAGTCTGTTTCGGCAACGGCCGCAAAACCGGTGCCGGCTATAGACACCAATCGAGCGGTAGAGAGCGTTCCGATCGTGGCGGCAGGTGGCAACTACCAGGCGGCGGCTGAACAGAATGCAGTTGCTGAAAACGTAGAAAAGTCCATTCCCGAAAAGCATCGGGTCGAACCTGTTGAGCTTAAGACAACAGCGCCGAAAACTGATGTTGGTACGGTTCAAACAGAACCTGTTCGAGCTGTTGCGGAAGATCCTCGACAGATCTTGAAAGAGGTTGCCCTTCCACCCGTATCTGCAAAACCGGTAGAACAAGCAACACTGGTTGAGCCGTTAGAAACAACTGTTTCTACTCCACGGCGGAAACCTCCACCGCCAAAGAGGCAAACAGCCAAGACACAAAAAAAGCCTGAGACAAAAACAGCGAAAAAGCCAACTAAAAATAAACAGGAAAAGGCGCAATCGGCACGCCGAGCAGGGGCGGGTGGTCAATCTAACAGAACTGCACAAAAAGGCGGATCAGCGCGTAAAGGCAAAGCGAAGGCGGCTGGGAATTCTGAGGTCACCAACTACCCGGCCAAGGTTCATCGCAAGGTGCTCCGCTCTGTTCGTACGCCGCGTAGCATTGGGCGCTTGGCCAAGGACGCTCAGGTCCGTTTCACGGTTACCGCCAATGGCGGTGTAACAGGCGTACGTTTGGTAAGTTCTTCTGGAAACAAAGCATTCGACCAAGCAGCCCTCAAGTCCGTGCAGCGTGCGGCGCCATACCCCGCGATCCCTGCGGCCGCCAAAAGAGCTTCTTGGACGTTCACCTTGCCAATTGGAACACGTTGAAACAGTTCGGCTATCGGGCCTGCAGTTTTTCGTCCATTTCACGGATGAGCGCGCGGGCTTCATCGCCCTCGGGGATTGGATGGCCGCCGTCTCGCCAGTTTATCGCTGCCTTGAAACCTTCCGTCTGTGCGTAACGCCGAAACCACAGGCCCTCCGGATTGTGCCGGGTGATGCCGTCAAAGATCGTTGCTGACATTTGAGCCTGTTCCAGTCCCATGGTCAGCATGATCTGATTGACGACCATCTTGTGCATGGCAAGATGGCTGGATGGAACGCCTGCGATCCGTGATGCAAGCGCGTTTGTTTTTTCATCCAAATCATCCGCCGGACACGAGATGTTGGCCAGTCCCCACTCGGCAGCCGTCGTGCCTGTGATCAGATCGCCGGTGAACATCAGTTGCTTGGCCCGTGCGGGACCAAGGCGGTATGTCCACATTGCGGTGGTGGGGCATCCCCAGACGCGGGTCGGCATATACCCAATGCGTGCGTCCTCTGCCATGACCAGCAGATCGCAGCATAGGGCGATATCGCTGCCACCGGCCACGGCGGCGCCGTGGACTTTGGCAATCGTCGGTTTTCTGCAGCGCCAAAGCGACATGAAGTCTTCTGTATTCCGCTTCATCACCGCATAGTCGACCATGGGATCCCAAGGGTCGCTTTCTTGCTGGCAAGGATGGTCGGCATCATTTTCGGCATAGTGTGTCAGATCGTAGCCACCGCAGAAGCCTTTTCCCGCGCCTTCTACAATGATGACATGGACCTCCTTGTTGTTTTCGGCCCACTCAACAGCTGCGCGAATTTCCCGGGGGGTATCATCATTGATCGCATTAAACCGTTCCGGCCGGTCCAACAGCAATCTGGCAACACGTTCATTTTCCGGACACGGGTCAATACTCAGTGTTGAAAACGCGGGCATGCAATCCTCCTCTCAAGACCGTTGAGCAGGTTTCATATTTGCAATCGAAAGAAAAGCAGTCAACGTTGACTGTTTATTTTTGTATTGGGTATGACCAACTATCTGGGATTTGCAGTCAGAAGGTTCCTGAGAGTCTTGATCCAGTCTTCGATCAACTGATTACGGAGGGTTTGGTCATTCCTCAACAGGGAGGAAATGGTGAGGCCTCGTATAAACTCGATCGTCAAACCGATTGCCTTCCGGGCTCCAGGCTGATCAAGCAGACCCTCAAAAAGCTGTGTGAGGACGCGATCACGGTCTGCAATGGCGTCTTGTTCGGCAGTTCTGAGAGCCGTGCGAAGCGCTGGGTCTGCACGGGAGGCAATCCAAAGTTCCAGTTCTGCAACAAAGGAAGGGTGCGCGTGGGCGTTGGCAAGTGTGCGTACAGATCTTGTGAGTGGGTCGGCTATATCTTTGAGCTTTTCAGCTTCGCTCCAGACCGCGGTCTCATTGAGTTCAATCAACCGGCTGATCGTCATGGACAACAGATCGGCGTGTGTTGGGAAATGGTGCAGAAGCGCGCCTCGACTGACACCAGCGCGTTTTTGGACTTCCAAGGTTGTTGTTTTGGAAAGGCCCAGTTCGATGAGAACATCGACAGCAGCGCTCAAAATTTTGGTGCGGGTTGCCTCGCTTCTTTTCTGCTGAAGCGGTTTCTTGGTAGCGGCTTGGCTGTGTGCGTCAGATTGGATGATCAGGCCTTCGTCATTCTGCTTGGAGGTTAGACTAGCTTAAAAACAGCTTAGCTCTCAAGAAAACGGAATGCGAAGGCCGGTGCAAGCTACGCGGTGCAGAGGTGGCAAGCGACTTTTGCGTTGCCATTGTCGAACTCGCGGACCGCGGCGCGTTCCAGTCGGAAGCGGTTTTCGGTTAGATCAGTGGGCGTAAAATCAGGATCGATTTCACGCCCAGGGCTGATCGCTTCTAAGTGTTGGAGCATCTTTGGGCGTTTCAGTTAAAACGGCCGATTTTCAAGTGTTTAATGGAGGTGGAAGATGCACCCGGATGGCTTGTAGATCGGATGCATCTTTTTCCATAGACACTGTCAGCGTATCTCCATGGAGGGGCCCTGTCTGCGCACTTATCAACGGAAACCCAAAATAAGGATTTGGAATTTGCGCCTTTTGCCTTCAGCGCAGTTTTGGGTTCAGAACATCACGGAGCCAGTCGCCAAACAAGTTGACCGACAAAGCTAAGGCCAAAAGAGTAAGCGATGGAAAAAGTAGGATCCACCATTCGCCGGAAAGGATGTACTGCCGTCCAACGTTAATCAATGTGCCAAGTGACGGCTCAGTTTTGGGCGCGCCCACGCCCAAAAAGCTCAATGTGGCCTCCGCGATGATTGCCAATGCAAGACTAATAGTAGCAATTACAAGAATTGGGCCTGTAACATTCGGCAGAATATGGCGAAGCATGATGGTCCAGCGGGAGAGGCCAATAAGCCGCCCGGCCTGGATGTACTCTTTTTCGCGTTCAACCATCGTCGCCCCGCGAACTGTCCGTGCAAACTGGACCCATTCGGAAAGACCAATGGAGATGATCAATACCCAGATTGCCATCTCATCCCTCAGATCGGGTGGGATAAGACCCTTGCCGATACCGTAGAGCAACATGGCTACCATGATGGATGGGAACGTCATTTGGATGTCCGCGATGCGCATTATGACACCGTCAATCCAACCCCCGATATAGCCGGAGATCAATCCAAGCACGACCCCAAGGCTCATTGCAAATAGTACAGCCACGACACCAACGAATAGTGAAATCCGCAGTCCAAATAGTATCGTTGAGAAAACGTCACGACCTTGATCGTCCGTCCCTAGCAAAAAGTAATCGCCAGTGAATTCATTGGTTGAGAGCGGCTTGGTAAACCCATTCATCAAATTAAGGCTTGATGGATCGAAGGGCGTATATGGAGACAGCAGCGCGGAGAACACAGCGCCAAATATAAGTAGCGTAAATGTAATCGACGACACGATTATGATCGGCGAATGTTTGTAGGAATACCAAATGTCGGATTGCGCCCAACGTTGAAGCGTTGATGGTGCCGAAACGACATTCGGTTCAGACTGCGCCTCGACAGCGTTTGATGACTGATTGTCCATGGTCGTCTCTTTGATCTAGTTGCTGCGAACGCTTAGGCGTGGGTCGATAGCATAGTAAAGCATATCTACGATTAGATTGACTGTTACGAAGATCACCGCAACTAAAAGCAAGTATGCAGACATCACTGGGATATCAACAAAGCTGACTGCGTTGATGAACAGAAGACCAACACCTGGCCACTGAAATACGCTCTCCGTGATGATTGCGAAGGCGACAATTGATCCAAACTGCAAGCCTGTAACCGTAATTACCGGCACAAGAGTGTTTTTCATTGCATGTCCGAAATTAACTGACCGTTGGCTCAGGCCTCGTGCTTTTGCGAAACGGATATAGTCGGTTCGAAGAACCTCCAGCATTTCCGCGCGAACGAGGCGCATGATGAGCGTCATTTGATAGAGGCCAAGTGTCACCGCTGGCAGGATCATTGACTTGAAGCCATTCCATGTAAGGATTGCCAAATCGACGCCGAACAAGCTTCTGGTTTCACCGCGTCCGAACGATGGCAGCCAACCCAACTTAACGGCAAACAGCCAAATCAGAAAAACCCCGATCAGAAACGTTGGAAGTGACACGCCAATAAGTGAAGCCGTCATAATAAAATTCGCGAAATAGCCATCTCGTCGAATGGCGGTGTACACCCCCAAAATAAATCCGAGTGAAATCGCGATAACACCCGACAGGAAAGCCAATTCGAGTGTTGCGGGCAATCGCTCCAGAATAACTTCACCCACCGGCAAGCCTACACGATAGGAAACCCCAAAGTCGCCAGTTAGAGCCCGTTGAAAGTAGCGAACGTATTGAACGACAATCGGGTCATTCAGTCCAAGCCGTTCTTCAAGCTCTGCACGATCGGCAGCTGTCGCTTCCTGACCAAGCATGTTTTCCACGGGATCGCCCATGAATTTAAACATGGCAAATGAAACAAAACCTACGGCCATTAGCACGAGAAGTGCCTGACCAAGACGGCGGATGATGAAAGCAAACATTTTACAAGCCAATCGAAAATCTGAAGCGAGCGCGCCAGACTGATAAGTCTTCTTTACAAGAGTGCTTATACTTGCGTGGTTTTGAGAGTCCACCGATTTCCCAACGTTTCAAACGTGAAACTTGCAGAAAAGCAGCGCATCTCATTATTCAGGCAAGCTTAAACAAAAACACCGTACCAGATGAACTTCATCCGGTACGGTGTTGCAAGCGCAGGTCTCTTAGTTGAAGGTCAGGAACTTAAAGTGCGGCTGATCTTCAGGCTGTACTGCAAAGTTGACTTTATCTGCCATGCCCCAGTTCAGGACCTGATTGTGGATCGGCAGGTACAGGTTCTCAGACTTCACAGTATCCCAGATTTCAGCAATCGTGGCATTGCGGACTTCCTGATCTGTTTCAGATGCAAGGCTTGCGATTTTTGCATCCAGATCAGGGTTGGAGTAGCCGGTTGCGTTCCAGGAACCGAGTTTGTCGGTCGTGGTGTGCGTCAGGAAGTTGAAGATGTATTCTGAGTCGAACGTCGGAACGCCCCAGCCAAGCATGTAGAAGTCTGTCTCTTTGTTTTGGATGAGCGGGAAGTGCTGGGCCTTCGGCTTTGCGTCGAGGTTAACCTTGACACCGATCTGTCCAAGCATGCCAACAGCAGCTTGGCAAATGCCTTCGTCGTTGATGTATCTATCATTCGGGCAGTTCAAGGTGATACCGAAGCCATCGCCATAACCTGCTTCTTCCATCAAAGCCCGCGCCTTAGCAACATCATACTCTGGATAAGCGTCCAGCGCTTCGGTCCAGCCGTTGACGAACGGAGGCATAATCACGCCGGTCGGAGCAGACTGATCGCGCATGACGATTTTCTTGATCGCATCGCGGTTGAGGGCGATGTTCATCGCTTCGCGAACGCGGTTGTCGGCGAGCGGGTTTTTGCCGTCGACCGTGTCGCTTGTCAGGTCGTCAGCGCCCTGGTTCATACCGAAGAAGATTGTCCGGTTCTGAGCTGCAGTATTGAGCTTCAACCCATCAGTCCGCTCAACGATCGGCAAATCCTGTACCGGAACGTCCTGAATCAGGTCCACTTCACCAGACAAAAGAGCGGACACGCGGGTCGCGCCTTCCTGGATTGGGGTGTAGATGATTTCAGTAACTTCCAGCGGGAACTCGCCTTTGCCCCAGTAGTTCGGGTTCTGCTTCAGGATGGTTTCGGAATCCTGCTTGCGGCTCTCCAGGGTAAATGCGCCGGTTCCGTTGACTGCGCGCACACACGGGTTGTCACCGCCGTTAGCGATGTCCTGCGGTGCTTCACAGCCGTTGTCGGTTGCCCAACCGGAATCCATGATAAACAGGTTCGTCATGTTGTTCGGAAGAAGCGGGTTCGGGCCGTCTGTCTCAAAATGGACCGTGTAGTCGTCGACCTTGCGCACATCCTTGATAGAGTTCAGCAACTCCTTCATCGCGGATGTAGGCATCATGGCGCGCTTGAAGGAGAACACAACGTCGTCAGCGGTGAAGTCTTCGCCGCCATGGAACTTTACACCTTCACGGAGCTTGAATTCCCAAACGGTCGGATCTTCGGTCGGCTCCCAGCTGGTTGCGAGTGCCGGAATGATCTGTGCTTCCATGTCGCGCTGCAGGAGCGGCTCATACATCTGGTGCGCAAGCGTGTGGGTCGGGCCCTCGTTCTGAGCATGCGGGTCCAGCGTCAGAGAGTCGCCAGCACGCGCCCAGCGCAGCGTCTCAGCGTTTACTGCGCTCAGCCCGGCACAAAGGGCTACACTTGCAGCAGTCAATTTCAGGAAAGTCTTCGTCATATTTTTCCCCTTCGGTTGTCACTGGGGCCGTTTCCCGGCGTGATCTTATGATGATACCCAGTTTGCCTGTACGGACTTACTCGCAAGGTCATTGGTCAGTTGGCATTAAGCGCCAGCCACCCTGCGGCATCCTGGCGGTAACAGACCCCTATGGCTGGTGGGAGTCAAGAGTTAAGTAGATCTACGAAGTGGTTCAAATTATGCATTTTCCGACATGACGCAGCGTCTTTCGTGTTTCCATTGCCGATGTGACCAGGTGTGCGTCAGAATCACTTGCGCATTAGCCGTTAGATTGGCTAGGTGTGCACAACTCGCGACACACTCTTGGGTTACTTCGTAAGCTGTCTTAGTGATTTGTTGCCGTGATTGCTGTGCTTTTTGTGTGGCTGTGTTTTGGTCGTCTGAAGCTGTTGGCCGGGTTCAACAGCTTGCGGATGTCATTGCCAATAGACAGTAAGACCGGGATAAGTATTAGGGTAATCAGTGTCGCGAAAACTTCGCCATAGGCGAGGGAGACTGCGGCTGGTATCAAGTAGCGCGCCTGTTCGGATGTCTCGCTCATGAGGGGAATGAGGCCAACGACTGTGGTCGCTGTCGTTAGGAAGATGGCCTGAAAGCGCGCAACGCCGCAGTTGAAGACAGCATCTTCATGTTCGGTGCCTTCCTCTCGAGCCTGTACATAGTGGGTCATCATCACCAAAGAATCGTTGACCACGACCCCAATCAAGGCGAGCACGCCGAAAAACGACAGCAAAGAAAAGGGCAGATCCATCACTGCGTGCCCGAGTACCGCACCAACGAAACCAAATGGAATCACGGACATGATAATGACCGGTTTCCAGTAGGATTTCAGCGGCACTGCCATCAATATGTAAATTAATAGACCGGCTATCAGAAAGGCGCGCAAAAGCCCGCCGCGCATCTCGCCGATTTCCTCCAGTTCACCGCCAGCGTCGATTTTGAGGCCAGGATATTTGGCTTCTAGATCTTGGGAGAACTCTCCAAAGATGGTTTCCGCGACCTCTTCAGGCGCCGCGATATTCCGGTTAATGTCCGCCATCACGGTTGTAATCAAGGCGCCGTTGCGCCTTATGATTTGGTCCGCAACATAGCTGGGCGTGATTTCAGCCACAGTCGATAGAGGGATCCACTGGCCTTTTGTGCTTTTGAGCTGCATCTCCATCAGGTCTTCAATGCGATCCCGCGCGGTAAATGCGTTGCGGACGACCACACGGACTTCGGCATCCCCCCTCTGGATCCGCTGAGCTTCTCCGCCGCCGAAAGCATATCCGATCTGACGCGCGAGGCTCTCCGAAGTAAAGCCCAGCGACTTTGCTTCTGGCCTCAGGCGTAACCGCAGCTCCGGCTGGCCGGTGAGCAGACTGTCCCGGGTGTTGGAAACTCCGCTGATACGGTCAAGCCGGTCACGGACCTCCAGACTTGCGGCCTCAAGTACCTGTTGATCCTTTGCCATAAGGCGGATCTGGAAACCGCCACCAAAGTCTTCAAATGCAGAAAAGGTGATTTCCGAGACGCCTTCCAGAGGGGCAACACGCGACTTCCATGCTTTCAGGATGTCGCTGGTGCTCAGGTGAGGACGGTCGGCAGACGGTATCACTTCCATATAGAGCTCAGCCGTTGTCGCGCCGGTGACAAACGCAAACACATGCGCAACGGCTCCACTGCCATTGGCCATGATCAACTCCGGATCATGGTTGAGCGCCACAGCAGCTTCTTCAAGCAGCGTAACGTTTTTCCGTGTAAGTTGAGCCGGTGCTCGCTGATCCATTTGAAGGGACACTGAGATCACTTGGCCCGGCACGTTCGGGAAGAAAACAGATTTGATCTGACCCTTCGCCATGAGTCCGAAAACCAATGCCGCCACGGCAACAAATGCGATCAAAACAGCGTAACGATTCACAAGTGCCCATCTCAGGGTCGCACCGTAGATCTGATCACGGAAGCCCAGCAATCCGGACCTGGCACCTTTTTGAAGCCAGCCCCAACTGCGTGTCATCCATCCGCTTTTATCATTGGGGACTGGATTTATGTGGGCCAGGTGCGCCGGCAGGATGAGCTTGCTTTCAACAAGGGAAAACAGCAGCGCCAGAATGACAACGCCGGCAAATCCCGCAAGAACCTTACCCAAAGGGCTGGTAATGAGAAGGAGCGGAAAGAACGCGGCAACTGTGGTCAGCACACCGAAGACAGTTGCAACGGACACTTTTTCCACGCCGACCGCCGTGCCTTTGATCGGATCGGCGAACTTTTTCCGCTGCTCGTGCACACTTTCGCCAACAACCACAGCGTCGTCGACCAAGATACCGAGCACGATGATAAAGCCGAATGTCGTGATGTCATTGAGGGAATAGTCGACCCACCCGCTTGTCGAGACCGCAAAGGCGCCAGCCAAAGAAATCGGAATACCCATTGCGACCCAGAAGGCAAGCCGCACATTCAGGAACAGCGCGAGCATCAACGCTACTAGGATCAATCCCTGGAAAGCGCTGCTGGATAACAGTTGAAGTCGGTCAGATATGTAGTCGCGTGAGTTGCCCCAGATCGCAATCTGGACACTTTCTGGCAAGCTTTCCTGCATTTTGGCGACAATGGCCTCTGCAGCATCCGAAACTCGCAAAAGATTGTCTTTGCGCCCGATCAGAACCTCCATCCCGACAGAGGGTCTCTGGTTGAAACGTGTCTCGATCGGAGTTTCGTCGAAACCGTCAATAATCGTCGCGAGCTCACCGAGCGATGTGGTTGTTCCATCTGGCCATGTCGCAACAGGGATCTTTTCGAAGTCGCGAACAGAATAAGCCTGACTGTCTGCGCGCAGGGTGATGTCACCGCCCTCTGTTCTCAGTGTTCCGCCTTGAAAGAAAAGAGACGATTGTTGAATGCGTTCCATGACGTCTGAAATCGTCAAATCATGACGTTGCAGCGTGTCCGGCGTGAATTCGATCGAGATTTCCTGCGTCCGCAGTCCCCAATCCTCGACCCTGGTAATTTCGGGGCTTGCCAAGAGATCGGCGCGCAGGTCGCGGGCAATCCCTTGGAGGGATTTAAGGTCAATGTCTCCGTAGATCTGGATGTAGAGCGCGGGAAGGTCGAAGTCGTTCGTTTCGATTACAGGGCGCCGGGCATCCTTTGGCAAATCGTAGATGCCATCGACTTTTAACCGAACGTCGTCGAGAAGCTTGGTAAGCTTTGTGCCGTCGGTTTTTTGGATCGAAACCACTGACAGGCCGGGCTGAGATTGGGACCTGATCGATTTCACCCCCTCCAGGCCCTCGACAGCTTTCTCGACCTTTCGCGTGATCTGCTCATCCACCTGCGCGGTGTGCGCATTTAGCAAGGATGTTGCCACTGTAACCGTGTCGGCCGGGATCTTAGGGAAGCCTTCAATCCGCACGGTGAAGACAGATGTGATGCCAGCAAAGAGGATGAACACCATCAATAGATTGGCGGCGACAGGGTTACGTATGAACCAGTTTGTGAGCCAAGTCATTTGCTTGGCTCCAGATCCATCGGTGCAACCTTTCGTCCGGGCAAAAACGCGCTCATCGGAAACACAACGATCCGGAGGCCTGATACTTGCGTTAGCTTTTGCGGAGCGGCAACCACGACGTCTCCTGTGTCGCGGAAAAGAGGCTGTGCCGCGAAGTGTTGCAGCCGATTGCCGCGATCAACATGCCAAACGAAACCATTCTGGGTGAGTGCGCTTTCGGGGATGCGCAAAGTGTTTTCGATAGGACGGACGGGCAGATGCAGCTCCACAAAAGCGCCAGGCAGAATGCGGCCCTTTTCCAAAGGTTTCACTTCCAGAAAAAGCTGATGTTTCCGCGATTGCTGATCCAGGAAGCCGCCGCTTTCTCGAACTCCTGCAGTGCCTATTTTTACGCCGCGCTCATCAAACACGCCCACGGTCAGGTCAGACCAGTCCTTGGACAACAGCGCCCATTCCTGAGGGCTCACTGATGCTTGAGTATCCAGCAGGCTGTCGTCCAGGATCTGAAAGAGCACATCCCCTTCATTGACCGTTGCACCGGGGCTGACATTGCGCCGTGTCACGATGCCGTCAAAGGGGGCCCGCAGTGTTGTGGAGCGCAGGTCATATTCGGATGCCGCGACGCGCGCCTCTGTTGCTTTTAGGGCGCGTTCGGCAACATGAACTTGCGGAAGGTGAACGGCCATTTCCGGGGGTGTTGTTCCGGGCTTGGCAGCTGTCCAGTCCTTCATGGCGATGCGGTGCTTGTTTTGTGCCTTTCGAAGATCAAGTTTCGAGCTTTCATGAGCCGATTTTGCATCCGCCAGGTTGGCCACGTAAGGGGCATCTTCCAATTGCAGGAGGACGTCCCCCTTTGATACCCGGGATCCGGCGAGAGCGAGGGGTGCTTGATTGCTGACAACGCCAGAGATACGAGACCGCAGATCGACTTGCCAGCGCGGAGCAACTTCTGCGAACACCGTAACCGTCCCGGCATGAGTGCCAATTTTAGCATCCACTACGGTCACTGGAGGGAGCGGTTGCGCGGTTGATGTCAATTTGACATCAGCTGTGTCTTCCAGCTCGCTCAACACCCCGGCCACGGCTAGTAGTGCCATGAACGCAAGAGCAATCCAGATACCTTTTCTCATGATTTTCCGGCCTTTTTTGACGCAGAATTCCTGACCGGTTGGGTAAGTGTTTTGATGGCTTGGCAAAGCCTGGCCTCTTTGCAGGTGCTGATGCCTGGTTGGGATTGAACCGGGAACTCAGCCAAGGGAAAGGTTTCCGTCTGAGTTGATCCTGCGCGTGATTTCGCTCAATCGGGACCAGCTTTGCAGAGCGATTGGAAGAGTGAGGGCCGCTTCCACAAATTCCCAAGAGTAGCTTGCAATTGAAAAGATGCGTCCTGCGGTAATGCCGGCCAGTCCTGCTGCCTGGTAGAGATTGAAAACGATGAAGCCGATCTGAAGCAGGAAAATGCCGCCATAAACAACAGCCTCGGTATCCGAAATTGCGACTTCATGCCGGCGCAGGGCGCGCAGGTGGCGGAAGATGCCCAGTCTCTTCCCCTGTGTGAGGACGTCTACTTGCTGTTCGCGCTGCTCGTTGAGCTTACGGTTGACGTTGTAAAACCGCTTGTGAAAACAGGCGTAAACCAGAAGCATCCCGGTCAGCACCAACAGCGATGAGAGACCGAGCGACATATCGAAGTAGGACAGGATGGTCAGGCTCACGCCAAGTTGCACAAGTGCGGCAATCAGTTGAGGGGCTTCGTGCTCTAAAAAATCGACAAGCTCTCTTGACATGTCGATACGTGCATTTCGCCTCGACACTTGAAGTGAGGAACAGCGTCTATGGAGTTCATCTCCCAGATGCAGCCTGATCGTGCCGTAGGCACGCGTGTCGTAAATCCGGCGTCCGACAGCCAGGAAACAAAGGCCGCACAATACGGCCATCATCCAGCCGAGTTCGGAAACCCTGCCCGCAAGCAAGCCGTCAATCGAAAGGCCAATCAGTAACGGGATCAGTGCGATCAGGCAGTTTTCAGCAAAAACAATTGTCCAGGTGATTGCGATTTTCGCCCTGAACATCTGGAAAATATAAGCTAGATCAATCGCCATCCGCATTTTACGGTCATTTCCCTAAAGGTGCTCGATTCAGATTTGAGAAGTCGCTAACAAACAAGTCTGTTTCGGATTGAGAGTCGAGTGAACGTTCGTTCGTTTAATTACATAATCGGATTTTGAAAAAATGCAATGGAGCCGATACAGGAATGAGTGAAAAGCCGACCCGGGAAGAGACGACAAATGCGCGGCGGAAACACATCGTGGAGGTCGCAGCTGCGTGTTTTATTGCGAAAGGGTTTCACCAAACCAGCATTCGGGATATCGCGCGCAGCGCGGGGGTTTCCTTAGGAAATATCTATAATCACTTCCCCGGAAAGACTGAAATCATTGCTGAAATTGCGAGTCTAGAAGCGGCGCAAATCGATGCCTTTGGATCAATGTTTGAAAAATACGGCAAGGATCCGCACAAGGCGCTTGATCAATTCCTGAAAGCATACTTGAAGACCTGTAGCACCCCCAGCCATGCCGCGTTGACGCTTGAAATTCTAGCGGAAGCCATCCGGCAGCCGGAAATTACGGTTGGTTTCATGGAAAACCGTGAGAAGCTTCTGGCAGGTTTGGAGGGACTGATCGGCCAGCTGAGGAACAGCAACAGGGCTGAAAGTGATCTTTCGGATCGTAACGCAGCTGAGTTTGTCTTGGATCTGATTGAAGGTGTCGGGATGCGGGTGTTCTTTGAAGAGCGGAATCCTGCAAAGCGGGATTACCAGAAGCTGCATCTGGCAATCAGCAAACTGTGTAGCTGAGATGTTGAAGGTCTGACCTAATCAAAATGCGCCAAGTTAAAGACATGCACGTCCTGCAACAGTTCAACAAAACCTCTTGCAGCGTGATCAAGCGAGGCCTTGCCTTTTTCGGCGGTCGCGATTGAGGCGTCCCCCACCGTTCCAGCCGGATTGAGGTCCTGAGCCTTCCAGCCAAAAGCATGTGGACCGTGCGCTCGAAGGTGCTTGAACTTGGAGGCAAAGTCCTCCTGTGCAGATCTAAAGTTCTGAGCTTTGTCCATGTTTACGAGGTCAGGCCGGAGGTGAAGCATGATCGAGGTCTCGACGTCTCCGCCATGGATGCCGAAGGTCAGTTCGTGATCTGAAAACACGCCTTCGGGTTGGCCAAAAGCTGCCCAGGCTGTCCCAACAGCCAGCATATTGTGCCGGACACGCAATTCCCGCGTTAGAATGCCAATCAGGGGCACGTTGCCGCCGTGGGAGTTGACCACAACGACCTTGCGCACGCCGGCTCTGAGGATGCTGTCGCCGAGCTCAAGCCACGCCTGCAAGGCCGTTTCCCAGGTCATTGTCAGTGTTCCGGCGGACGAAACGTGTTCATTGGATTTGCCGACTGCCTGAACCGGCAAGAAACTGGCTGGAATGTCATTTGGAAGCAATTCAATGACTCGCCTGATTTGCCCTTCTGCGATCGCGGTGTCGGTATAAACCGGGAGATGAGGCCCATGCTGCTCGATTGCTGCAACTGGCAGAACAGCGATCCAATCCTTGACACCAGGTCGATCGAAATCAGTTGTCGTCATATCTTGCCAATAGGGTTTCGGCAGCATTAGTCGTCTTCCCAATAACTTGTGTTTTCAATCTATGCCTAGTCGGCAGCGGCAATGATTTCAATCTCAACCATGAACTCCTCGCGTGCAAATCCGGACACAATCATGAGCGTGGAAGCTGGTGGCGGGTCAGTGATGAATTGATCTCTGGTTTTCATGTAGCCTGGCAAATGTTCCCGGCCGGTTACATAGGCGTTGATGCGCACAATATCCGCCAAGGTCATGCCTGCTGATGCCAGAATTGCCCGAATGTTTTCAAAACAGAGCGCTGTCTGAGCCTCAACGCCGCTCGGTATCTGATCCTCGTCATCAATGCCGAGTTGGCCAGAGGCAAACAGAAGGCGTTGCCCAGGTGGCACTTCCACAGCATGGCTGTAGCGTGCAAACGGCGGCCGAATGTCCGGCGGTGTGTGTGTCTTTTTCAATATAATGCTCCTTGAAGAATTGCGCAGGAGCCTATCCCGTGGCTCGGGCAGAGGCAATTTCCCGCTCTGCGTAATTTGCAAGCTTCTGCATAAATTGAAAGCATGTCTATTTTTTGAGCTGACAGGCTGCAGGATATATGCAAGTCTATTTTTGCTGCCGGGAGCAAACTTCCTGGTAGCAATTTAAGCGGGCCATGATCTTAATATAAAGGCTCACTTCTTGCCTGTTCCGCTCCCAGGGCTTTCGAGCACAGCGGCAGAGCATTCGGCCTGTGGTGGGCGGATTGACCTGCGTGGTGTGTGATGAAAACGGGGAACGCGGAAATGGATTTGTCTCGGAAAATTGGACTTGCAACGCTCGCTGTCATGGCGTCGACAAGTGCGCATGCGCTTGAGAAGGTGACATTCGGTACCAACTGGGTCGCTCAGGCCGAGCACGGCGGATATTATCAGGCTGTTGCCGATGGCACTTACGAAGCCTGCGGGATTGAAGTGGAAATCAAGCCCGGCGGACCTCAGGCGAACAATCGGATTTTGTTGCCTGTCGGCAAAATCGATTTCCTGATGGGCGGCAATATGCTGCAAGCGTTCTCAGCCGTTGAGCAGGGCATTCCGACGACTGTGGTGGCCGCGCACTTCCAGAAAGAGCCGCAGATTTTGATGACCCACCCGGATCAGGGCCTCGACACCTGGGAAAGCCTGAAGGATATCAATCTCCTCATCGGTAAGGGCGGCCTCAATTCCTATTTTCAATGGATGAAAGCTGAGTTCGGCTTTAAGGATGAGCAGGTTCGGCCCTATACCTATAACTCTGCGCCGTTCCTTGCAGACAAGAAGCTCGGCCAGCAGGGCTACATCACCTCTGAGCCCTATGCGATCGAGACCGAGGGCGGGTTCGAGCCAAACATTTTCCTGATCGCGGACTATGGGTACGACACTTATTCCACCACCGTTGAGACCCGGCTCGACCTCATCGAAACCAAGCCAGAGGTTGTGAAGTGTTTCGTCGATGGGTCTGCCATCGGTTGGGTCAATTTCCTTTACGGAGATAATTCCAAAGCCCTGGAGCTGATCAAGAAAGACAATCCGGGCATGACCAACGGCCAGCTGGCGTTCTCGATCGACAAACTTAAGTCTTACGGCATCGTGGACAGCGGGGATGCGCTCACGATGGGTATTGGTGCGATGACCGACGAGCGCAACAAATCCTTCTTTGAGAAGATGGTCGCTGCCGGTGTGGTGAATGGAGATGTCGATTACACTAAGTCGTACACGCTTCAATTCGTCAACCAAGGGGTCGGAGTGGACCTCAAGAAAGAACTTTCTGGAAACTGAGGCGGACCTGTTTCGTGTTTCATAGGAATCTTGCATCCATGGCCGGAGATTGATGCAATGACGGCCATGGTAAATACAAACATGCAATCAGATATCGTTTCGAGTTCGCCGATCGTTTCGTTGAAGGGCATTTCAAAAACCTTCTCCAACGGAACGGTCGCGCTCAACAACATGTCGCTCGACATACGCCAAGGGGAATTCGTTTCGCTGCTCGGGCCCTCCGGATGCGGAAAGTCGACGGCCTTGCGGATCATCACCAGCCTGACCAGTCCAACAACGGGCCGGGTCGAATGGCCGCTCGAAGAAAGCAAGCAAAAGGAACATGAGCTAAGTTTCGTGTTCCAGGAACCCACGCTGATGCCGTGGGCAACGGTTTTCGGCAATGTTTGGCTGCCCCTCCGCTTGAAAGGTGTCTCCAAAAAAGCGGCGCATGACCGGGTTATGGAAGCCTTGCAGGGTGTTGGGCTGGAGCAATTCGCTGACAGCTACCCGCGCGAACTTTCCGGCGGCATGAAAATGCGGGTCTCCATCGCCCGTGCGCTGGTCACAAAACCCAAGCTGCTCTTGATGGATGAGCCCTTTGCTGCGCTTGACGAGATTACACGCTTCAAACTGAACAACGATCTTTTGCGCCTTTGGGAAACCTTTGGATGGACCGTCATCTTCGTTACACATTCAGTATTTGAGTCCGTCTATCTGTCCAACCGGATCGTGGTGATGGCGGCGAGGCCCGGCCGTGTGGTCAACGACATGGCAATCGACGCACCTTACCCAAGGGACGAGACCTTCCGTACGTCTTCCGTTTATGCAGGCTTTTGCCGAGACGTGTCTGACGCGCTGCACAAAGCAATGATTGTGGGAGACCATCTTTGACGTGTCTGTCCCGATACATACTCAACAAAGGCGGTAGCAGATCATGACACTCGAGATCGCCGACAAGCACGCCATTGCACCTGCCCCGCAGTCTGTTCCACTTGATGCGGAGGAGCTCAAACGGGCGCGAGCGGCACGGCGGGAGGCTGTTGGCCGTTGGGTCCTGCCGATCGTTATCCTCGTTTTGTCGGTATATTTTTGGGACAGGCTGTGTGTCTGGAATGAGATACCCCACTATATCCTGCCGCGCCCGGGTCTTGTTTTTGAAACGCTTCTTGCTGATTGGGGCATCTTGAGTATTGCATTGATCAACACGCTCAAGATCACGTTCGGTGCGCTTTTGATCGCCACGCTCGGTGGGCTGGGTTTGGCGGTCCTCTTCACTCAGTCCAAGTGGATTGAGATTTCGTTTTTTCCTTTCGCTGTCATCTTGCAGGTTACCCCGATCATCGCGATTGCGCCTTTGATCCTCATCTACGTGGATTCAATTACCGCGGGGCTTTTGATCTGCGCGTGGATTGTTGCGTTTTTTCCAATTCTTTCCAACACGACGTTGGGTTTGAATTCAGCCGATCATAATCTTCAAAACCTATTCCGCCTTTATGGCGCGAGCCGGTGGCAAACACTCCGCTTCTTGAGACTGCCTGCATCCATGCCGTACTTTTTGGGCGGTTTGAAGATTGCAGGTGGCTTGTCCTTGATCGGAGCCATTGTCGCAGAATTTGTCGCCGGGTCAGCGGGGTCCGGGTCTGGTCTTGCCAACCAAATCCTTGAGGCGAGCTATCGTCTCAACATGCCGCGCATGTTTGCTGCGCTGATCCTGATTTCCGTGACCGGTATATTGATATTCCTTTCCATGAACCTTCTTTCGCATCTGCTTCTGCGCAAGTGGCACGAAAGCGCGTTGAAGCGGGAGATGTAGATGAAGCCGGGGTGGGGCGCCGGGTTTAAAGGGACCGGCATCATCAGAAATGCGACTGTGCCCGTATGTCTTCTGGAGGGTGTGCAGCAAACCCCGGTCTCGGAGCTGACGGCTCGTGACATCGTGTTCGAGAATGGAAAACTTACACAGATTGCTCCAGCTGGGACGCTGCCGGAAGGCGCAGGCGGCCTTGATCTCGATGGTGGGCTTATCCTGCCGACACTGGTGGATGTTCACACACATTTGGACAAGGGGCATATCTGGCCGCGCGAGCCCAATCCGGACGGAACCTTTCAAGGTGCACTTCAAGCGGTTGGAAGAGACCGGACCGCGTATTGGTGCGCCGAGGATGTCAGGGCCCGGATGGATTTCTCACTAAAGTGTGCCTATGCCCATGGGACGGGGGCGATCCGCACCCACCTAGACAGTCTTCCTCCTCAAGATGGCATCACGTGGCCGATCTTTGCGGAACTGCGCTCTGAGTGGGCCGGACGCATTGAACTTCAAGGTGTGTGCCTGTTCGGTATTGACCGGCTGGCCGAGGACAATGGGTACCTTCAAAACATCGCCGATCGTGTTTCAGCTGCCGGCGGGGTCTTGGGGGCGGTTACATATATGGTGCCGGACGTGGATCAGCATCTTGAAGCTGTCTTTAAAGCGGCAATGGACCGTGGGCTGGATCTTGATTTTCATGTCGATGAAACGCTTGATCCGGCGGCCGACACTTTACAACGGATTGCGGAAGTCGCTCTGCGGTTGGGGTTTGATGGCAAGATCCTTTGCGGTCACTGCTGCTCCTTGTCGGTTCACACCGATGACGACGTGTCCCGGACGCTGGACAAGGTTGCAGAAGCTGGGGTTTCTGTCGTTTCACTGCCGATGTGCAACATGTATTTACAGGATCGCCGGCAAAGACGGACACCACGCAAGCGCGGAGTCACACTTCTGCATGAAATGCGCGCACGCGGCATTCAAGTGTGTGTCGCCTCGGACAATACGCGCGATCCCTTTTATGCGTATGGCGATATGGATCTTGTCGAGGTGTACACCCAGGCAACCCGGATCCTGCATCTTGATCATCCGGTTGGCGATTGGATCCGTGCGGTTACGACAACGCCAGCGCATATTATGGGATCGCCCATCGGCCAGATTACGGTCGGTGAACCTGCCGACCTTCTGTTGTTTAATGCGCGGAACTGGAATGAGCTTCTGTCCCGCCCAGCCGGCCCGCGCCGCGTGCTGAGAGCAGGGTGCAGCATTGATCAGACCTTGCCCGACTATCGTGAACTCGATCGACTTCTCCAGAAAGGGACCTCCTGACCATGAGCGCCATTGCCGCTTTGATAGCCGATCTCGATGGGATCAAGATCGAGGACAACCCGCAAATCGTAAAGCAGAAGAGCCGGGACTTCTTCTGGTATTCGCCGGTGCTAAAAGCTCAGCTTGAAAACGTGACGGGCGACCTGATCGTGACTCCGAAATCCGAGGATGAGGTTATCCGGATCCTCAAGGCGTGTTTTGCGGCTGATGTGCCTGTTACGACACGCGGTGCTGGGACTGGAAACTATGGTCAAGCAATGCCGTTGTCGGGTGGGGTCGTTCTCAACCTTGCGGAAATGACTGCGGTGAAGGAAGTGCGGACCGGATCTGTCGTTGCGGATGCTGGTGCCATTATAGCGGATATTGATGCGATCACCCGAGCCAAGACTGGTCAGGAATTGCGGATGCATCCATCAACCTACCGGACTGCGACGATCGGTGGGTTTATCGCGGGCGGGTCGGGCGGCGTTGGGTCGATCAACTGGGGTGGCTTGAGGGATCTCGGAAACGTCATTCGTTTGCGCGTTGTCACGATGGAGGCTGAGCCGCAGGTTCTTGAAATGACGGGCGATGAACTGCAGAAAGTGATGCACGCCTATGGCACGAACGGCATTATCACCGAAGTCGAGATGCCTTTGACCGCCAGTTACGACTGGGTGGATGTTTTGGTCGGGTTTGACGACTTTATGGATGCGGTGCGGTTTTCAGATGAACTGGCCAATCTGGATGGTTTGCTGACGAAGAACATTGCGCCGATCGCAGCACCAGTTCCCCATGACTATTTCCTCCGGCACCAGAAATTCATCCGCAAGGACCAGTCCGTTGCTGTCTTGATGGTCGCCCCTTTCGCGATGGCTGCATTCGATGCGTTCATGGAGCGGCAGTCCAAGGGGGAGGTGCTCTATCGGTCGGACAAAGCGTCTGAGGAAGATCTGAAACGCCTCCCGCCCGCTTACGAGCTTTCGTGGAACCATACGACCTTGCGGGGGCTTAGGGTGGATCCATCAATCACCTATCTCCAGGTTCTTTATCCATTTCCCAACCAAGTCGAGCTGGTTGGCAAGATGCATGAGATGTTTGGAGATGAGGTTCCGGGCCATCTTGAATACGTGCGGTTTGATGGAAATGTCACCTGCTTCGGCTTGCCGATTGTCCGCTACTCAAACGAGGCCCGGCTCGAAGAAATCATCCGTCTTCACGAAGAAAATGGTTGTCCGATCTTCAATCCACATCGGTACACGCTTGAGGAGGGGGGAATGAAGCAGACGGATGCAGTCCAGCTCGCTTTCAAAAAGCAGGCCGATCCGAAGGGGCTGCTCAATCCGGGCAAGATGATTGCCTGGGAAAATCCGGATTATGATTTCGAAAGCGGTCAGGTGTTCCTGTTTCCGGGTCTGCAGCGGGCCTGATACCAAGTTTCAGTTCAAATACCGGCCGTGCTCCGGCGAAAAACGATGTAAAAGGCCAAACGCATGCGCGTTCTCGTGGTTTTCTGTCACCCTTGCGAAGAAAGTTTCAATGCGGCGCTGTGTAAAGCGGTTGTCGAGACGCTCGATGCGGGCGGTCATGACATCCGGTTGACGGATCTTTATTCCAAAGGCTTTGACCCTGTCATGAGCGCGCAGGAGCGGCGCGGCTATCATACGCCTCAGGCCAACACGATCCCCGTCGCCGAAGATCTAGCTGACATCAAGTGGTGTGAAGCAATTGTCTTTGTCTATCCGACTTGGTGGTTCGGTTTGCCTGCCATGTTAAAAGGGTGGCTGGAGCGTGTCTGGGTGCCGCATGAAACCTTCATCATGCCAACGGACACAAAGGGGCTGCAGCCCAACATGCAGAACATCTCCCACATCGCGATCGTAACGACCTGTGGGGCCAGTTGGTGGGTGTCTAAGCTGGTGGGCGAGCCCGGGCGCAAGACGATCATGCGCGGCATCAAATTGCTTGCCAAACCGGGATGCAAAACCCGGTACTTGGCGCATTACAAGATGGACAGCTCCACACTGGAGAGCCGCAAAAAATACATTGAGACGGTCAAAGAGAAGGTTGCCGCTTTTCTGAAGTGACGCGTTTTCGTCTCTTTCTCTTCTGCCTGTTTCTCGCTCAGGTGTGCCTGATTTTTAACCGTGCGTATGATTTTAGCATTTCATCGATTGAGGCGATGCGACCTGCAATCCGCCTAATGTGCTGTTTTTGTTTATATATCTTCAATTTTACCGTACTTGGCACCGCCCTTGCTTTGTTGTGAATGTGCAGCGCGCCTAGGGATCCGGTCAGATGACGCAGGACCGAGAGGTGCAAGCCGGACAAGCAGATCTTGATGATTGCACATAGTCCGGTGACACGGCGGGACAAAAACCCGGGAGACAACTGCACGAGGTTTCGCGCGCGCGAGCCTTCCTCCCGGACGTGCGCAAAAAGCCTCATGACGGAAGCCCTCGGGATCTCCAAGGGCCCAAGACAGGAGACGCGCACAGATGCTGAAATCAATCGCCAAGGCTTCCCTGCTCGCTGCAGCGCTTTCAATGCCTCTCTCATTTTCCGCGCAAGCGGAAGTCAAGACTGACTTCAAAGTCTGTTGGTCGATCTATGTTGGCTGGATGCCCTGGGGCTATCTGCAAGACAGCGGCATCATGAAGAAGTGGGCCGATAAATACGGAATTGATGTCGAGATCGTACAGATCAACGACTATGTAGAATCCATCAACCAATATACTGCGGGTGGATATGATGGCTGTTCCATGACGAACATGGACGCGCTGTCTATCCCTGCAGGCGGTGGCGTGGACACAACGGCGCTGATTGTCGGTGATTACTCCAACGGCAATGATGGGATTATCCTGAAGGACAAGACTGAGCTTGCCGAGATCAAGGGGCAAACGGTCAACCTGGTCGAGCTTTCAGTTTCCCATTACCTGCTCGCGCGGGCTCTTGACACCGTCGGGCTAACCGAGCGGGATCTGACCGTCGTTAATACCTCCGACGCCGACATGATCGCTGCTTATGCGACACCAGATGTGACGTCTGTCGTCACCTGGAACCCGCTTTTGTCTGAGATCGAAGCGCAGCCCAACGCAACCAAGGTGTTCGACAGTGCCGGGATCCCGGGCGAAATCATCGACATCATGATGGTCAACACGGAAACACTGGCTGACAACCCGGCCTTTGGCAAAGCACTCACCGGTGCCTGGTATGAAGTGATGGATCTCATGGCAGAGGGCGATGAAGCAGCGTTGACTGCGATGGCCGAAGCTTCCGGGACTGATCTTGCGGGCTACAAGGCGCAACTCGCCACAACGAAGATGTTCTACACGCCGGCCGAGGCCGTTGAATTTTCGAAGTCAGCTGAGCTGCCCAAGACGATGAAATTCGTCGCCGAGTTCCTGTTTGACAAGGGCATCCTGGGCGAGGGCGCCCCAAGTCCGGAATTTGTCGGTGTCTCTTTTGCCGACGGTTCGGTTTATGGCGACAGCAACAACGTCAAACTCCGCTTCGATCCGAGCTTCATGGAAATGGCTACCAGCGGCTCGCTGTAAGGCTGTCTTTACCTGTCCCGGTCACACGCCGGGGCAGGTTCTCAGGTTCCTCCGTCCGGCTTCGAGACCCTTCATGCGCCTGATAAACCGAACTCCCTCGCGGTTTACCGCTGTTGCCTTGGGACTGCTTCCTTTTGTGGCGACGATCGTGACTTACGCGATTGCCAGTCACTACAGGCGGCTCGACAATCCAGCCGACAAGCTTTTGCCCTCTCTTGAAAGCATGGGGCAGGCGTTCTGGCGGATGGCTGCTGTTCCGGATCGGCGCTCCGGCGATCTGTTGTTGTGGATCGACACCTTCGACAGTCTGATGCGCCTTGGAACCGGAATGGCGGTCTCCACGCTCCTTGCAATCCTCTTCGGGATAGGGATCGGGTTCATTCCGCACATACGAAGTGCCCTTGCCCCTTACCTCGCCACGTTTTCACTCATTCCGCCGATCACCATCCTGCCGATCCTTTTCATCACGTTTGGACTTGGAGAGGTGTCAAAGATTGCTCTGATCGTGATCGGGACTGCGCCGGTGATGATCCGTGCGACCGCGCAAGCTGTGCTCGACATCCCCCGCGAAATGATCATCAAGGCCGAGACCCTTGGCGCTTCGGTTTGGCAGATGATTACCCGGCTGGTGTTGCCGCAAGTCCTTCCAAAGCTGATCACCGCCTTGCGCCTCGGGCTCGTGCCGGCCTGGATCTTCCTCATTTCTGCAGAGGCGATCGCGTCCACCACGGGCCTTGGCTACCGCATTTTCCTGGTTCGGCGCTATCTCGCGATGGACGTCATCCTTCCATATGTCGTCTGGATCACGCTGCTGGCATTCATACTGGACCGGCTGCTGCTTCTCCTGTCCAAGCGGGCCTTCCGCTGGAACCACATGGGAGGTGCCGCTCTATGACCGCCCCTGCAAAACTCTCCGTTCAAGGGTTGTCGAAATACTATGACGGCAATCCCGTCCTGGAGCGGATCGCGCTTGAGGTGGATGCCGGATCGTTTTGCACGATCGTGGGTGCGTCCGGTTGCGGCAAATCCACGTTCTTGAGGATGTTGCTTTCCCAGGAGCATCCGACCCATGGCGAAATCCTGCTTGACGGGACGCTGCTGCCCAAGGAGCCGACACCGGATCGCGGCATCGTTTTCCAAAAATACTCGGTCTTTACCCACCTGACCGTCGTTGAAAACCTGATTCTGGCCCAGGAGTTTGAACAAGCACCGCGCCTTGGCAAACTGTTTGGTGCCCGCCGGAAGGTTGCCATTGAGCAGATTGAAGATGTCCTGGAGCGGATTGGTCTGGCCGCAGCGAGAGACAAGTATCCGGCGCAGCTGTCCGGGGGGATGCAGCAGCGCCTCGCCATTGCGCAGGCCTTAATCAAGCAGCCCTCCATTCTGCTGCTGGATGAGCCGTTTGGCGCGCTCGACCCCGGCATCCGCCTCGACATGCACGAACTCCTGATCGGTCTTTGGAAAGAGACTGGCATGACGATTTTCATGGTGACCCACGACATCCATGAGGCATTCAAGCTCGGGACGCGGCTGCTGGTTTTCGACAAGATCCGGAATGATCCGCAGGCACCAGAGGCCTACGGGGCGACCATTACCTACGACCTTCCACTCTCCGACCAATCCGGCGGCGAGAAAAAAGCACCTGCCGATATCGCGAGCACCATCCGATCGGCTCCAAAACCCGACATTCAGATTTCACAAAAGACGCATTGAGGAACGCCATGAGCATCTTTCGTACAGATGGTCCATCTACCCAGCAGCGTGTAGCCGGGTTACTGGGACGAGCCAAGACCGAACGTCACCACCATCCTGATTTCGATAAGCTCCAGCTGCGCGGCTGGAAGGCTGCCGAAAAAGAGGGATTGCTGCCCTCAGCAGCCTGGGAAAAGGAAAAGGCTTGGGCTTTGCGCATGGGGTTGACCGGCTCAGACAGCCTCACAGACAAGTCCATTCCAACGTTTGCACGTGGGGAGCTCCCCCACTATGCCGGCATCAATACCTTTTTGAAGGCACCGTATATCGAAGACGTTACACAGGTTGGCGCCTATGATGCCGCGGTCATCGGAATTCCGTTTGATGGTGGCACCACCTACCGGCCAGGTACCCGGTTCGGCCCGCAAGGCGTCCGTAAAATCTCAGCGCTCTACACGCCTTACAACTACGAGATGGGTGTCGATCTCCGCGAGCAAATGACCTTGTGCGATGTCGGCGATATCTTCACGATCCCGGCCAACATCGAAAAGACCTTCGATCAGATCACCCGGGCCGTGTCGCACGTTGCCTCCTCGGGTGCGTTACCGATCATGATTGGTGGCGATCATTCCATCGGCTTCCCGTGCGTTCGGGGCATTGCCCAATGCACCTCCAAGCGCATTGGCATTGTCCACTTCGACCGGCATATTGATATCCAGGAAAAGGATCTTGATGAACGCATGCATACCACGCCGTGGTTCCACGCAACGGATTTGGTCAATGTGCCTGCGGTCAATCTGGTCCAGATCGGTATCGGCGGCTGGCAGGTTCCGCGCGAGGGGGTGGAAGTTGCCCGCGACCGGAACACGAACATTTTCACCATGCGCGACGTTGAGGAGCTCGGTCTTGCCGAAACTGCGGCAAGGGCTTTGGAGCTTGCCTGGAAAGATGCAGATGCCGTCTACATTTCCTTTGATATCGACAGTGTCGACTGCGGATTTGTTCCCGGTACGGGCTGGCCGGAACCGGGCGGCTTCCTGCCGCGTGAGGCGCTGGAACTGGTTTCGCTCGTTGCCAAGGAAGGCATTTGCGGGCTTGAGGTGGTTGAAGTCTCGCCGCCTTACGATTGCTCCGACATCACCGCTCTTTTGGCAACGCGCGTGATCGTTGATGTCCTCGGCACACTCGTCTCCCACGGCAAGATGGGGTCGCACAAATCCATCATCGACAAGCCGGTTTCGATCCCGGCCGGACCGGACGTGGAGTAACGACATGGGTCACAGTCATTCACATCGCGGCCATCACCACCATCATGATAATGCGCATCCGCACGATCATAATCATGGGGGCCCGGATCATCTGCATTCCCATGTCCACGGGACGTCGGCGTCTGAACGGGCCGAAGAATTGCAAACCCTGTCAGCGAGTTTCATCGACGGGTTCCGGCAAGCCGAGGACAAGACCAGTTATCTCAGGATTGCCGGCATCCCGTTTCAAAAGGAAGGCGCAGACGGGTTGATGCAGCATCTTGTCGATGCGCAGATTGTAAGCAATTGGCAGATCGGCACCGCCTCGCCTGCCTTTGCATCTCGAGAACTGGTCTACATGCCATTTCCCGGCACCATGGTCGAGCAGCGTGAAACCATGACCTTTACCTATGTCTCACTGACCGAACGGGCGGACATCGATCTGCTGACGCTGTTGTCCCATCGTCTTGAAGCTGGAGCTGGCGAGTAGGCCACGGTGCAAGACGTGTTTGAAGCCCACCTTGCGTTCTCCAGAGCCCAAGTGATCACAGGAAATAGAAAAGCAATTCTGCAATCACTTGGGCGAAGCCCGTTCAGGATTACTGCAGCTGTTTTCCGAACATCATCAATATAATTGTCGCCGAGCCTGAATAGTATCGTCGTCAGGCCGAGACACCAGAAGCCGAAATTGTCCCGTTAATTCCCAAAATCCAGTCCGAAAACGATCGTGCCCAAACGGTTGGAACCACCGCATAGATGCGCGCAACGCTGAACAATTGTTATCAGATTTCGCGGCCATCAGGGCGTTGGACCGGCTCATTCGAGGTGCCGCCCATACTTGTCATTCGGTTCCTGAGCGCAATCGCAGCGGCTTTGAATGCCCGTTGCTTCTCTAAATTCTTGCTGCCATTGGTTTGGAGACGGCAGTCGCCCAAGCCGGGTATGTGTTTCACGAAAATATGCGGAACTCGGTGTTTACCTTCCTGATACGTCGGTCTCCGATACTCTTTTACTACTGACCAGAGATTTGAATTCGGTTGGCACACTGTCGGCAACGGAGGTTCTGTGTGCAGTTCGAGTGCAAGGACGTCAGTTTCCGAAAAGGAATGTAGATTAGTGACGAGTATTGGATGACGCTTATCACTGAGCGCCAGATTAGGATCTAAAGCAATTTCTTAAAACCCTTTGATGCCATCGCCGGTAAGAATTGGAACTTGTTATGACTGTCCTCAACATCAGCCTGACAGAAACCCTTGCAACCAAGCTCACCAATCCCGGCGCTTATGCTTATGCCGTCTACTTCGCCGAAGGGGCGGATGGGACAATCCAACCCTTCTGGACGACCCTGGTTGACAACGGTGTGGTTCAAGGAACGGGATCTTCCGCGACGCTTGATCTCCCGGAACCTTATAATGGTGGCAAAGTTTATGTTCTTGTCCAAAGCCAATCGCCGACTGCAACCCAGACTGATCTAACAACCATCATCACCAAAGAGAGCGAGATCAACTGGGAGAATGCAAAAACCAACCAGTACCGGGTCGACAGTTTTGAGGTGTCCCTGCTCAACCAGACTGGGGATGCTGGAAACCTAACCTCTGTGCAGGGCTTCGGGCTGCCGATGGAGCTTTACATTCCATATGGCCAGGACAATTCCGGCGCACTGATCACGCAGAGCAGGGGGTACGATGTAGATGGCGAGACGATATTCACGTCAGTTTCGGACATCCACGCAAATGCCGTCGAGACATTTACAACCGGACCACTGGCCGGGACTTATCGCGCTGCGATTTCGCCTGCCGAGGCGGTTGCGCTTGCCGAGCAAAACCAGATCCCGGATGTCTTCTCCCAATCCGACTGGACCGGTTATGTCGACAGCTTGAAAAAAGATACAGGCATTATGCTCTCGGGGTTCTTCAATGGAGCCGCCGATGCCAACGGAATTTACCACAATGGTGGCTTTTTCGGATACGAGCTGGAGTGGTCTGCAACAGATAATGCGTTTTGGCTGAACCCGGTCGCTGAAAGTCATATCAAGGGCTCGATAAAGATCACCGCTGATCAGTTGGCGAACAGCATCTATTCGACCCTCGGTGATGTGGAAATCTATTCGAACCGCGACGATGCAACGCCCTACACGATCCAAGGTGCCTCCAGCGCGGAGATGAACACCGGCGCCAACAATCAATGGGGCGAAGTTCTTACAGAGTTTCTGACGGGGTTTACCGCTGGCTACTACGGTACAGCTGGCAAATCGCTCAATTCCAATGTCACCGACAGCATTGATCTGAACAAGAACTGGAACTGGGATCCGACCTACGCTTTCGGCAAAAACCTTTTCGGTGATGCTGCAGTCTTTCAGGATCCGTACGCAGAACTCTTTTTCTTCAAGTCGAATTCATACGGATCCGGTTACTCTGACAATCTTATGAGCGCCTATGCGGAAGGCGGGCCGCTCATTCCGGTCTACTACAACGGCGCCAACGTCCAGACGATTGATCTGACCATTTACGATGATAGTGAGACGCCATCCGGGTATACCCAGCCCGTTATCTACAATTACATCGCCCCACCCGGACACAGTGATCTGTTTCGCGATCAATTTGATGCCACGTCCTATTCGCCTGCTGACTTGAGCAACACCAAAGGCGCAAATATAGGTCTCAATTTTTTCAATCAAAACATCATCTTGAAGGATGATACCCCTGTTGCCCTCAAAGTGTTTGTTGGCAATGAGGAGGGTATTCCGACGTTCCGTACGATTGAGTTTCAACCCGGCGCCAATAAAACGCTCTGGCAGAATTGGACGATTACAGAAAACGCCACTACGGGAGCATGGGAGGCTCAATCCGGTCCGGATCAGACTGATGGAGCCATGGTCATCTCGAACATGCCCATCGCCGAAAATGGGACAGTTTGGTATCAGCTGGTCATCGGGTCGGGGGATACTGCGAAGACAGTCAATGTCTATGCAGAGACACAGGACAGCCTATTTGTGAATCCTGCGGTCTCGGGACAGAGTGGCAGCGTTGCAGCTGATGGCCTCGTAATGGTTTCCCCGGAAACGTCGACCGAGGACACGATCGTCAATTTTGCATTGGACTTCCTTTATAGCGGCAGCACGACGCTGCATCCCTCCCTGTTTACCTGGAACTCCAATCAGACCCATCTTTCACAGCTGGCTGAGCCGGAGGCCGTGGTCGCAGGTGTCTTGGGCGATAGCGGTTTCGAAGCCATCGCCGGACAAACCAATGTCGATACGAATACAGTGACAACCAGTCAGGCAAATTTGGTGTTCGGCTGGACCGGTGAGAACCCGAATGCCACGTCCGGCACAAATGAGTGGTTGGAAAACTACACCAACAAGATCAGCGCGCAGAACCTGGCGCAAATTACATTTACGCAGACCGGCAGTCCGGACCTCGCACCGGTTTTAGCAACTGCGGATATTGACGGTCGATGGAGCACGGCGACCGGTAAGGCTCTGGGCAATGGGACCTACACGGTGCTGATGACCGAATACTTCAACTCTGGCAATCAAGCTGGCAGCCAGATTGGCCGGACATCGAAGGAACTCACAGTCACGGTTGCTCTGGATGAGTTGTCTCTCGTGCAGTCGTCGGCCAATTCAAGCCTGATCTTTGAAACCGCGTCAAATACTAGCGGTCATTCCAGCGGCAATTGGGTTGAGTTTACCCTTGGCGCGCAAGGTCCAACGCCCGGCTCGGCCGTTCTGCTTTATGTTTTGGATGCGGCTGGCAATTATGTTGGCCGAGATGGGTCAACAGGTGGCGATGTCACCCTGGCGGAGGCCATTCGGGGTGTTCTGGGTGGCGGGCAATCCGGAGCTGCCGCAGCCCAGCAGTCCGTTTATCTTGAGGCGGGGCAGGAGATCCGTTTCGCACAACTCACCGGTCAAGACACGGTCGACACCACCGTTACAGTTGCGTTCCAGGCCGCCGCCAATGGCGGATATGACATTACCCTGGGCGATGTCACACTCAATGCGGCAGTTCAAAACACACTGGATGAAGCAGCTATCCTCGCCGACGCGCAGCGGCAAACCGACATTCCGCTTGTATATCTGGAACATGGCACACTCCATGATATCACAGCGTCGGGAGCCAGCACTTTGCAACACAAGTTCGGTTTTGTGCGCGTTGATGTTGGAACCGATGGCAGTTTGAGGATCGACGGAAAAACGCTGGCAGAAGTCCGGGCATTAGGGTCCAAAGCCAAAGACCTAGTGGATGGCGGTTTTGAATATCTTTATTCAGGGACTTCGGCGACGGCGGCCTGGACTGTATCGGGTGCAACAGGTTTCTACGCGCCGATCTTCTTTGCTGATGATGGGTCGCCGTATTTCATCGGTGAAAGCACCTTGGATGGTGCTGGCCAAATCCGGATCTTGGGAGAGAACACGTTCGGTCTTGAAAACAGCTCGAAAACAAGTGCGTCTGACGCGGATTATGCAGATCTTGTCATCGCGTTCGACACAGGCCGGAGCGCGACCGGAAACGATTTGGTCGCCGGCAGCAGCAACGATGATGTGCTTCTGGGCAGCACCGACAACTACGCGCTGAATGGCGGCAAGAAATTGGACACAGTTGTCTATGACCGCACGAAGGATGAGGTTGGCTTATCTGGCACTCGAAGCGGGGTCACTGTTACGGATGGGGATGGCACAGACACGCTGGTCGCGGTTGAATTGGTTGTGTTTACTGGTGCGAACGAAACCGGTCAGGACCGGGTTCTGGTCATCAATCCTGACAGCTCCACATCCACCGGAACCTACGGATTTAACGAGGCGGCTTACCTGAGCAGCCATGCGGATGTTGCAGCAGCTGTTGCAGCTGGCGCGTTCTCAAGTGGTGCGCAACACTATGCGTTGCATGGCAATTCTGAGAGCCGTGCCGCGGACCTTCTGTTCGATGCTGAGTTTTATCTCGCGGACAATGCGGATGTCGCAGCCGCGGTCGCTGCTGGTGTTTTTGCATCTGCTTCAGAACATTACGAGTTGTTCGGCTCTTCCGAGAACCGGTCGGTCAATCCGCTTTTTGATGCTGAGTATTATCTGGCGCAAAACACTGATGTTGCTCAAGCGATTGTCACCGGTGTGTTCGTCAGCGCTTATCAGCATTTCCTTAATCACGGCGACCAGGAGGGCAGAGCTGCGTCGATCTATTTCGACACTGCCGCATATCGGAACGAGCAAGGTCTGGACACCAGCACAAGTGCTCTGGAGCATTTCCTGCTTATCGGCCTGCCACAGGGTATAACGGCTCCTACCGCAGCAGATTTCGATTCAAGCGGCCTGGTTTGATTTCTGGTCAACGGGTTCGCGCTCAATAGCTAATGTGTACCGGATGCCGGCGCTGAGGCGCCGGTTTGAAATGAATGAAAAGCCAGTCACACCGGCGATTGTGCAGGCCAAATCGGAGCGCTGGAAGCTTATCTAGCGCTTTGGGATCTAGTGGTAGCACTTGCGCCGCGACATCTTTCCGATGCCCGGATTGAGCGTGTTCGTCGGATCGCAACGCATATAGTGATCAGCCAAATCTGGCTTGGCCTTGTAAAGATGCCCGACGTTGTGCTCTGCCGGATATTCTGCTCCGCGCTGATCGAGAATTTTCAGCATCTTTTCTTTCAGCGCTTTTGGATCGTGCCCCTTCTTGACGATGTAATCCTGGTGGAGGACATGGCAGAAAAAATGACCATAATAGAGTTTGTGTACCAGGCCGTCTTCGATGTCCTTTGGCAATTGTTCAAACCAGTCGCGATCATCGCGGCGAAGAGCGATATCGAGCGCTAGGATGTCCTCCACTTGGTTGGAGTGTACCGCTTGATAGCGGACAGCGGCGCCGGCTGCGGCAAACCTGTGCAAGCCGGCAATTTTGCCTTCTCGAGGGGTGCAGGAGAAGTAGCTGCCTTCTTCTTTTTGAAAGAAGGTTTCCAGAAACGCTTCTGCCTCTGCAACGCCGCCATCCCGCATTTTCAGAATGAGATGGTGTTCGTAGTCGTTCCGAAACTTTTCCATGCGATCGGGCAGGACATTCGGCCAGAGTTTGGTCACGACCTGCATGAAGCGATCGGTCAGATTTGAGGGGAGCAGCGGGATCTTCGATAAACGCGCGTCAACCCAGCCCTTCATGGCGAAAATTCCCGGCAAGCGGTCCGTGCCTAACTTGTCGATGAGGACCAGTGTATCTTTGCCGTAGTTTTTGGAGATGTCGTAGATCTCCGAATGCATGTACTCGCCGGACACCGGCAGATTTTCAAATTCCGCCAAGATATGTCGGCGCAGCCTTGTCAGAACCTGTGTGTCGTTGGTTCCGACATAAAAAACGGCTTCTGCTTCGGGCTTTGGATAAGTATCCAGCCGGGCCGCAAAAACCGCCAGCTTGCCTGCACACCCTGATGCCTCGTGAAGCCGTCTTTTGTCCGCATTGAACCGGGCCGGGCTCGGGCTGTCTATTTCACGAACGCGGCTGTGATACTCGGTATCGGATGCTTTGAGGTTTGTGTCCTCAATATCTTTGTCCGAGTAGTCGGCGGCTTCGAGGCGGCTCAGTATTGTTTCCGGGTCGTCACCAAGTGAAATACCAAGATGATTGACGAGTTCTAGCGTGCCGTCCTCACGGATTTGAGCAAATAGGGCCAGTTCCGTATACGAAGGACCGCGTTCGACCAGAGACCCGCCCGAATTGTTGCACACGCCGCCAATAATTGACGCCCCAATGCAGGACGAGCCGATGACTGAATGCGGTTCACGATCAAGCGGAGCCATCAGCTTTTCTAAGGAGAACAAAGTCGCGCCGGGGAAGCTGACGATCTGCTTACCCCCGTCGATAAGCTGTATCTTGTCCATGCGCTTGGTGCTCAGGACGACGGCGTCGCGGTCATATTCTCCATTAGGGGTCGACCCCTCGGTCAATCCGGTATTGGCTGCCTGCATGATTACGATCTTGTCGGCTTCAACACAGGCCTTCAAAACATGCCACTGTTCCAGCAGTGTGCCGGGCTGGACCACTGCCAGGGCGGTACCTTCGCCGGACCGGAAGCCTTTGCAGAAACGCTCCATCGACCGCGGGTTGGTGATCACATGCCGGCTGCCGACAATATCCTTAAGGTTGGCAACAAGCTGCTCGCCGTTTTCCGCAGTTTCACTCGCCTGCATTATCGTCTCCTGAATTCAGGTCCGGTCCGGGTAATCATCTTATCAACCTGTTTCGCGAAACCGAAGGTTTTCCCGGCTCAGCTGGTCCAGGCTTGTGATACCCATGAGCTTCATGTCCCGTTCGATCTCAGTGCGCAGATTTCCAAGTGCGCGTTCAACACCTGGCTGTCCAGCTGCCGCGAGGGCGTAAAGATAGAGACGTCCGCCGGAACAAGCCTTGGCACCAACCGAGAGGGCTTTGAGAACGTGTGTGCCGCGCTGAATACCGCCTTCGCAAATCACATCGATCTTGTCGCCAACCGCATCAACGATCTCGGCCAATTGATCAAAGGGACTACGGGAGCCATCTAGCTGCCGGCCGCCATGGTTGGAAACCATGATTCCCGTACAACCAATATCAACGGCACGTTTAGCATCTTCAACGCTCATGATGCCTTTAAGGGCGAACTGCCCGTTCCACTTGGCACACAGTTCTTCCGCGTCCTTCCAGTTCATCGACTGGTCCAGCATGGTTGAAAAGTAATTGCCGACCGACACGGCCACGTTCGTGCCTTCGCTCACGTACCCAGACAAGTGAGGCATGTCGAACTTGGGCTTCGTGTAGAAGTTCCAGGCCCACATGGGATGCATCGCAAAGCTCATCAGCGAGCCGAGTGTAAGCTTTGGAGGTGAGGTGAAGCCCGTTCTGAGGTCGCGTTCGCGGTTGCCACCGGTGATGGTATCAACCGTCAGGGCCATGACCTCAAAGTTCGCTTCGCGTGCTCTTTCCAAAAGCGCGTCGTTCAAGCCGCGATCTTTATGGAAATAGAACTGGAACATCTTTGGTGTGTTGGCGATTTGGGCAATCTCCTCAACCGTGACGGTGGCCAGTGATGATACACCAAACATTGTGCCGTATTTTGTTGCTGCACGGGCGACGGCCCGCTCACCGTCGTGGTGGAACAACCGCTGCAGCGCTGTTGGCGCGCAGTAAATCGGCATATCGAGTTTTTGTCCCATAACCTCGACACTCATGTCGACGTTCTCAACACCTGCGAGCACGTTCGGTACCAGATCACAGGATTCATAGGCCTCTGTGTTCCGCCGGTAGGTCACCTCATCGTCGGCAGCCCCATCGATGTAATTGAAAATGGGTCCGGGGAGGCGCTTCTTTGCGAGTTTCCGGAAGTCTTGAAAATTATGGCAATCGCTCAGTCTCACACCGGAACTCCCCATGTCCGAAATTGGTAATTCATTATTGGTATATTTTTCTTACCAATTTGAATGCGCGCGTTCAAGGCGACCTTTTGCCTAGAAGTCGAGTTGTGGTGGTTATGGGACTGTTCATGAAGATATGTATTCTGAAAAAGTGTTTTAAATCAATATTTTGATTGAATTTACTGTCAGGATTTTGGCTCTCTTAGAATTGAAAATGCAAAACATCTTTTCCAAAAAAGACGGCTAAGCCTAGCCGCAACTCTCTTTGGAACCAGCTGCGGCTGCGTCTGAGCTGCAGAGGTAGAGCCAATGCTGAAAGTGCTATGGAGCCGTTTATACTCTATGATTGCGCGTCAAAAGCATCTTTCAGGGCGCTCACGAAGTCAGACTTGGTGTAACCAGCAGGCAGACTTGCATGAGCGTCTGGATCGATCTGTCTGTCTTCTTCCAGTAACCGCAAAAACCGATTGATCGCAGCAATCGCATCAAGAGAAACAGGATCAATCAGCATAATCGCGTGAGCAAGGACTGCACTGCGGGTTCTGTCCGCTTTTCCGCGCCGGATGCGCATGGCAGTACCAGCGAATTTCTGGCCATTGAACTGGACGTTGAATTCCCCGTCACAGAACGCACCTGGTTGCCATCCCCGGCTTGCCCCGTTGCCTAGTGCTTGTTCAATCGGAGAGCATAAGCGATCGTATTCTTGCTTGAGATCAACTGCATTTCGAGGCTGCGTCGCGTAGACATGGGTCACATTTAAGATACCTGCGCCCTGAGGTGTCACGTCACCGCCCGTGCTGCGCAAATTGATCGGCCAGCCTTCGTTTTCGAGCTGCTTCGATGCTTCATTGAAATTCGTTTTGTTGGTGAGGCTTTTCGGGGAGACGAGACTTTGCGGGCTTTCCCAAAACCACAAATGTCGGCGATCCGGATCGTGGCTTACGTCATCCAGAAGTTCCATTTCGTGCGCCAAAGCGTCCGCTGCGTTCATGAAGTCAATCAAGTGTTACCCTTCGTTCTCTCGGACATTCGGCCGACCATCTGGATCTAGCGGAACGCTGATCGGAACACAACTTGGGCACGATCAACCTGCTGGAAGCTGGATTGGCTCACGTAGGTTTACTAAGTCTTCGAGTTATTTCTGTTGCCCATCCCAGAAGTTTTGGAATTTAGAACCGTGCACCTACGGTGTTGTTTCAATCAGTTGGTTTCACTACCAATTGGCAAAAGCAGCTTTTCCAACGGATCGGTTGCAAATGTCCGTTGTGAGTGGGAGCCGAAGTATGGCGGAAAAACCAGCCTGGCAATTGAGTGCAAGCGAACTTGTCGCGGAAATCATCAATGGCCAAATCACGGCTGAAGCGGCTACGGCAGCCATCGTCGACCGCATGCGGACAGTGAACGGTCATCTTAATGCTGTCGTCGACGACCTGGGCGATGACGCGCTTGAGCGTGCCCGCGTTCTCGATGCCCACATGGAAAACTCAGGCCCGGTGGGACCGCTACACGGTGTGCCGGTGACCATCAAAGTCAATGTCGACCAGAAGGACAAGGCAACCACGAATGGCGTGAAGGCATTTTCCGAGGTCATGGCTCCAGATGATGCGCCGTTCGTTAAAAACCTGACCAATGCAGGCGCAATTGTCATCGGCCGGACGAACACACCGGAATTTTCGTTTAGGGCAACAACAACAAACAATCTCTATGGCCGCACGTTTAGCCCCTGGAACGATTGGGCTTCATCCGGTGGGTCGTCAGGCGGCGCATCCACAGCTGTCATGAGCGGGATGGGCCCGATCGCCCACGGCAATGACATCGGCGGCTCTTTGAGGTTTCCCTCTGCAGCCACGGGTGCGGTAACGGTGAAGCCGGGGCTCGGCCGCACACCTGCCTGGAACCCCTCTCAAAGCGCCGAGCGTGGTTTGCTCGCGCAACTGATGTCTGTCCAGGGTGTCATTTGCAGGGAGGTGCGGGACGTACGCCTCGCTATGAAGTCGGCCGTTGCATATGACCCGCATGACCCATGGCAGGTTCCCGTACCGTTTGAAGGTCCTGCCCCGGACCAACCAGTTCGCATCGGCTTTACGAAAAACACTTATGAGTTCGAGGCGCATCCTGCGGTCACGGAAGCCTTAAATGCAGCACGCGATTGTCTGGTTGATGCGGGCTATATAGTCGATGAGATTGTAACACCGGACATTGGTGAGATCGGCGAGACCGGATATCGCGCACTGATGGGCGAGATCAATGTTCTGATGCTTGATGATATCCGAACCCACGGCAGCGCCGAAATCAACCGCATGTTCGACGAGTATTTCGAACTCTTCCCCCCCTTTGAGGGTGAGGAGTTGCTCCACCAGATGGCGCGGCGCTCGCATTTCATTCGGCAGTGGAACCTCTTGCTTGAGGACTACCCGCTTGTGTTGACCCCCTTTTTGCCCTCACCGACCTATGCCTGGAACAGGGATGCGGAGGGCAAGGATGGCATCATGGAAGTGCTCGGCTGCGGGATCTGGTCCTTTGCCATGAATTACATGGGCCTGCCGGCTGGCATCGTGTCACCCAGCATGCATGACGGGCTTCCGGTTGCCGTTCAGATGGTCGGCCGGCGCTTTCGCGAGGACATGATCCTTGACGCACTGGAAGCGATCGAAACGCGCACCGGTATCATGGCGCACAAGCTGTTTGACCGTGAGCAGACCTAACCAGATCTCATTGCATGAAACGCCAGTGGCACTGGTTCTGATGCCTGACGGGGCACAACTTGGCGGCAGCGCCCCGTCTCGGTCATCGTTCTATTCTGCGGGCGCTACTCGCAGCGTTCCGGAGCTTGTACTGCTGCCGGAGGCGCCCGGCATCTTCGATTTCCAGGTTCTCAGCCGCAATGCATTGCCGAGGACAAAAACGGAGCTGAGCGCCATCGCTCCGGCAGCAAAGACCGGCGACATGAGAATGCCGAAGGCCGGATACAAAATCCCTGCCGCCACCGGGACCAAGGCCGTGTTGTAGGCAAAGGCCCAGAAGAGGTTCTGCTTGATGTTGCGGATTGTCGCCTTGGAAAGGGCGATCGCGTTCGACACACCGGCGAGCGAGCCTGAGACCAAAATAACGTCCGCAGCCTCGATCGCCACATCCGTTCCGGTCCCGATCGCAAGGCCCACATCGGCCTCGGCCAAGGCTGGCGCGTCGTTGATCCCGTCACCAACAAATGCAAGCTGGCCATGTGCGGCCTTCAGCGCTCTGACCGCTTCCAGTTTTCCCTCCGGCAGAACTTCTGCGACGACCTCGTCAATGCCAAGCCGGTTTGCAATTGCCTGTGCCGTGCGGCTGTTGTCCCCGGTGATCATTGCAACCTTGAGACCCAGCGCATGCAGGGCGTCTATTGCGGCGGGGGTGGTCGGCTTGATCGGGTCGGACACGGCGATAATGGCGGCAAGCTGGCCGTCCAGCGCGGCATAAAGCGGGGATTTTCCCTCATAGCCAAGACGTTCGGCAATGTCATCAAAGACCGACACATCCTGTCCGAGCTCGGTCATGTACCTGTCCGCGCCGATTTGAACCATTCGCCCGCCTGCATTTGCAGCAACACCCATACCAGTCAGGCTTTCAAAATCTCTCACAGACGGCAATGCCAGACCTTGTGCCCCGGCGGCTTCCACAATCGCTTGTGCGATCGGGTGTTCCGACTTGGCTTCAACAGCTGCGATATGGGACAGCACCGTGTGAGCATCGAAGCCGTTCGTGACCTCAAGGTCCGTCAGGCTCGGTGCCCCTTCAGTGAGTGTTCCTGTCTTGTCAAAGGCAACGACGCGCACTTCCTTCAAGACCTGCAAGGCTTCGCCCCGGCGGAACAAAACCCCCATTTCGGCGCCCCGTCCCGTCCCGACCATGATTGACGTCGGTGTCGCAAGGCCCATTGCACAGGGGCAAGCGATAATGAGGACGGCAACAGCGTTCACGAGACCAAACGTCAAAGCGGGATCCGGCCCGAACACAATCCAGACACCGAAGGTGAGAAGAGCCAGCGTGATGACTGCGGGCACGAAGTACATGGTGACCTTGTCCACCATCGCCTGGATTGGCAGCTTGCCCCCCTGAGCCTCTTCCACAAGCCGGATGATTTGGGCAAGCATCGTGTCGGTGCCGACAGCTGTGGCACGAAACACCAGGCTTCCGGTCTGGTTGACCGTCCCCCCGATGACGGTTGCCCCGGGTTCTTTTGAAACCGGTACAGGCTCGCCCGTGATCATGCTCTCGTCGACAAACGACGCCCCTTCGATCACCTCGCCATCCACCGGGAGCCGTTCGCCGGGACGCACTTCGATGATCTCACCTGACTGAACGCTGGAGACCTCGACCTCAACAGTCTTGCCGTCCCGCCGGACGCGTGCCGTCTTTGGAGCAAGTTTTACCAGCCGTTGGATCGCTTCCGAGGTGCGTCCCTTGGCCCGGGCCTCCATCCACCGTCCAATCAAAATGAGCGTTACGATGACGGCAGCCGCCTCATAATAAACGTTGACCGTTCCATCGGGCAGAAGGTATGGCGCAAACGTCGCGACCACGGAAAATAAATAGGCGGCGGCTGTTCCGACAGCCACGAGACTGTTCATATCGGGGGCGCCCTTCAAAAGGGCCGGTATGCCTTGCCGGTAAAAAGACCGGCCCGGACCGAACAGCACCGCGCTGGTGAGGACGAACTGCAACAGCCAGCTGGCCTGAATGCCAATCGTCTGCGCGATCAGGTGATGCATGCCCGGGATCAGATGACTGCCCATCTCAAGGATGAACACCGGCAAGGTCAGCAGTCCGGCGACCATCACACGGGTCTTCAGGTGACGCGTTTCGTCGTCGCGTTTCGATGCCGTATCTTGCTCACGATAGTCGTCTTGCCCGATCGGGCGTGCGAATTTGCCGGTCTCTGAGACCGCTGCAATCAATGCTGCGATGTCGGCTTTTCCCGTCACCACCGCGCGTTCTGTCGCAAGATTAACGCTTGCCTCAGACACACCTGGAACAGAAAGAAGCGCGTGTTCCACCCGCCGGACGCAACCGGCGCAGGTCATTCCATCAATCGCAAGGCGACTGGTTTGGCTCGGAACTTCATATCCCAGGCCTTCAATGGCCTTGATCAGAGATTGTGTTCCAACGCTCCCGTCGAAGCGGACATCCGCGCGTTCGGTAGCAAGATTGACATTGGCGTCTGCAACGCCCGGAACACCTTTCAGCGCCTGTTCGACACGGCCAACGCAGGAGGCGCAATGCATACCTTCAATCGGGAGAGATATAGATTTTTGAAAACTGGAACCGGCCGCCATGACGCGCCTTCCTTCATCTTTTGAATTGGCTATTGAAACCAAGATGGAGCTTCTAGTCGCTGGAAGGTCAAGGTCCGGTTTTCTACCTATCCGGCCAGTGGGCGAACATCACTCTGTCGGCGATCGAGTATGATGCTTTTTGTACATTGCGGCGAAGGCTATACCTGAAGCCAACGGGGTCTTCTTCGGCAACTCTTCGAAAACCTCTAATCATCTCAGCGCGGCTGCCATGTCCAAGTGTCGGCCGGTTCCGGGCCGTGTTAAAAGCTCGCCGTTATCGACGACGATTTCGCCGCGTCTTAAAACGGTCTCCAGATATCCTTTGAGTATTTCACCCGCAAAAGGATTATAGCCCACGTTGTCATGGAGGGCGTCGGGGAGTTTATGCGTCTGTTCCGGATCCCAGATCACGAGGTCTGCATCCTTGCCAATGGCAAGCGAACCTTTAGTTTTGAGACCGAAGATTCTCGCGGGCGCTGCCGCAGTGAGTTCGACAAACCTGGCCAAGCCACCACGGTCGTTTGAGACCATGGCGTCGAACAAGAGAGGCAAACGAAGCTCTAATCCTGGCTGGCCGTTTGCGATCTTGGGGAAAGGTGCATCCGGCCCATGCCTGAACTTTCCACTTTCATCCATCCGATAAGGGGCGTGATCGGAGGTCACGAGCTCGAGTTCTTGGCCGAGTGCGGCCCATAGGGCGTCCTGATCTTCTTTCTGTCTTTGCGGCGGGCTACAGAGGAATTTGGCACTGTCCGGACGATCAAGAATCTCTTCCGTTTGAAAGAGATAGTGCGTGCAGGTTTCTGCGTGAATGTTGGCTCCGCGTGCTTTTGCCTTGCGGACGATTTCGACACCTTCTTTTGTTGAGATGTGGAAGATCATCACGCGTGCGCCGGTGAATTCCGAAAACCGGCATATACGCTCGATTGCCTCGATTTCCGCAAGGCGTGGGTGAGACTGGGCATGGTATCGCGGGGCAGTTTTGCCCTCCGCCAGGAGGGTGGCTGTGGCATCGCGGATCATGGCGTCGTTTTCCGCATGAACACACACCAGCGCGCCCGCATCCTTTGCAGTGCGCAAAGTGGTCAGGATTTCGCTATCTTGAAGGCGGACCTTGTCATAGGTGGTGAAGATTTTGATTGACCGATGCCCGTCAGCGATGGCCGTCTTCAAATCGCCGACGTTCTCGCCCGACGTATCTGCAACAATCATATGAAAGGCGTAGTCCGTCATCGCGCCAGCGGCGGCAAGTCTGCTGTAGTCTGCCAGAACATCGCAAATGCGCATGCCGGGGTGTTGTGCGGCAAAGGATACCGTCGTCGTTGTTCCGCCATGCAGGGCCGACCGCGTTGCTGTTTCAAAGGTGTCGGCGTTCATGACGCCCGCACCTGACAGTTGTTCGATATGACAGTGGGTGTCCACCCCCCCGGGCAGGACCAGCCGTCCCTGAGCATCGATTTCCGTTTTTCCCTTGGGCAAGTCGAGGCCGGTAGCCGCAATGCGCCCGTTCAAAATGGCAATATCGCCGTGAGCATGTCCGTGTGAATCGCCAAGAACACCATTACGTATCACTGTGTCGTAAACGGGTGCGGTCATACTTTGCTCCTCTTTGCAAATTCAGACTACGCCTGGTATACCAAAGATGCAAACACGACCTGGAACAGGCGAAATTTTGGTGTAGGAAACGCATGCCGTTACAGCAGGCTGCAGAGCCAAATTTAACAGAGCATACCGTGGAACGGCTTCGCAAGATGATCCTTTGTGGTGATCTCGCGGCTGGTACGCCTTTGCAAGAGCGCGCATTTGCGGAGCGGCTCGGTGTGTCGCGTACACCGCTCCGGGAAGCCATAACCCGATTGATCACGGAAGGTCTCGTCACTCGAAGTGCGCGGGGGACGCCGACTGTTTCCCGGATTTCGGTGTCCGAAATCATTGAGATATTGCACGTGCGGCGTTTGTTGGAATGCGAGGCGGCGCGCCAGGCGGCCAGTGTCCACTCGGCCCCCGAGGGTTGGTTGAATTTCAAGGCTACGATCGAGAAATTCCTTGTAAATGAACGCCCAGACGTCGTCACTCATGCCGATTTCGATTTTGATTTACACATGCATATTGCCAAAATCGCCGGATCCAAACTGCTGGCAGAGATGATCCAGGGCTTGAAACTTAAAACCCGTATTTTCGATCAGGGGGAAATCCCGTCGCGTTTTGAGCCTGGAGCCCGTGAGCACGTTGAAATCATAGACGCGATCCTGGCTCGCGACCCGGATGCGGCCGAAGCCGCTATGCGCCGGCATATCGAAAATGCCCGTGAGGCGATTCTGGCGCATATCCATCGGCTTTCCTGACCAAGTGTTAGTCAAACCCAATTTTTAACCCGCGCAGGGGCAGTCCGCGGGTTTTTGTTGCATTGACACTTGGCGTTCCATTGGTATACCAAAAACTGATTTAGGGTGATGTTTTCGCAATTGCCCATGATGAATCGGCGTCGCCGCATCCTCAAATTAGGCTTTTGTGTATCCATGTTGAGCCGCGAGAGCAGGCGTTTCAGGAGCGTGATTTGGGACCGCAAAACGATGCTATCGCGCCCCCGTGCCTGGAGATGCCTGCATGACCATCTATGTGATCAATCCCAACAGTTCAGAACATGTCACAGACGGGATTGATGATGCCATTGCTCCAATGCGTCAGATATCACCGGTTCCTATTTCATGCCTCACCCTTAAGGAGGGTCCTGCGGGGATTGAAACGCAGGCGCATGTCGATGGCGTTGTTGGTCCTCTCCTGAAGCTTGCCGGCAGCTTGCAAAGAGATGCCTCTGCTTTTGTGGTTGCCTGTTTCTCAGACCCCGGTCTGGCGGCGCTTCGGGAGGCACAGACCGTACCGGTTCTCGGCATTGCGGAAAGCGCCTATCTCCAGGCCATGATGCTTGGTCAACGTTTTGGGATCTTGTCTCTGGGCCGCGCTTCCATTCAGCGGCATATACGGTATCTCGGGGCTCTTGGCGTTCGGGACCGGCTGGCCGCAGATCTGCCGCTCGGGCTTGGTGTTCTGGATCTCGCCGATGCGGACAGAACCGTCGCCCGACTGGCAGAGGTTGGTGGAACGCTGAGAGATCAATTTGGCGCCGATGTCCTCATCACGGGATGTGCGGGGATGGCGCAATATCGAACACTGCTTGAAGAAAAGACAGGTTTGCCGGTTGTCGATCCGTGCCAGGCAGCAACAGCTGCCGCGATCGGTCAACTGGCGCTGAGAACCTGCGGATAACAAAGGGAGAATCGGGTATGACCCGACTGACGGAAGAGGCGCAGGGCGTCTACGTGATCGCTGTGACGCCGTTCAACGAAAATGGCGCTCTCGATATGGAGAGTGTCGACCGGATGGTGGATTTCTATCTCGAAGCCGGGGCGACCGGATTGACGGCGCTGGGCATGATGGGAGAGGCACCCAAGCTGACAACAGCGGAGTCCCTTGAGGTTGTTGAAAGGATCCTTGCCCGTTTGAACGGGCGTATCCCTCTGGTCGTGGGCGTTTCTGCGCCGGGGTTTGCTCAGATGGCGGAACTGAGCAAAGCGTCGATGGATGCTGGTGCAGGTGGTGTGATGATTGCACCGCCCGGGAACCTCAAGACCGATGCCCAGGTTGTGACCTATTACACCCAGGCAGCGGAATTCATTGGCGATGTGCCGTTTGTCTTGCAGGATTTCCCGTTGGCAACGGGGGTGCATATTCCGGTAAGCGCCATTGCCAGGATCGTTGAAGACGTCCCGACCTGTGTGTGTCTCAAACATGAGGACTGGCCGGGCCTTGAAAAGATCTCTGCACTGCGGGCAGAAGGAACGCTGGCCCGGCGGATCTCCATCCTGTGCGGCAATGGCGGTTTGTTCCTGCCGGAGGAAATGGATCGCGGCGCTGATGGGGCTATGACCGGCTTTTGTTATCCGGAAATGATGCGGGACGTCGTGAGCTGTTCGAAGGCAGGAGACGCCGCGCGCGCACGAGACCTTTTCGACGCTTATTTGCCGCTGGCCCGCTACGAGCAGCAGCCGGGTCTTGGCCTGGCCGTCCGGAAATACGTGCTTGCCAAGCGGGGTGTGATCGGCAGCGCTGCCTTGCGGCGGCCAGGGGCCGGGCTCACCAAAGCGGCTCAGGCCGAAGTCGATGCGCTCTTGGCGCGTCAAGAAGAAAGACTGAAGGAATTGAACTGATGGATCTTGGGATCAAAGGAAAACGGGCGCTTGTTCTGGGTGCAAGCCGTGGTTTGGGGGCGGCCATTGCCAAGAGCCTTGCGGCTGAAGGCGCCGATGTGATCGCCGCGGCCCGGACTGCGGATGCGATCACAGAGTGGGCAAAGACGACTGATGGCTCTGTCACGGCTCAAAAGCTGGACGTGTCGAATGCCGCAGAAGTCGATCCGGTGCTTGACAGCCTGCTGGAAGCTGGAAACATTGATATTCTGGTGAATAACACTGGTGGCCCACCTCCGGGACGCAGCACGGATCCGGCGCGTACCGACTGGATGGCACATTTCGAAACCATGGTCGCCAACCTGATCCATATTGCCAACCGGTGTCTGCCGGGAATGGAAGAGGCCGGCTGGGGCCGTATCGTAACGATCTCCTCGTCCGGTGTTGAGCAGCCGATCCCGAACCTGGCCCTGTCCAATGGCCTTCGGTCGGCTCTTGTCGGCTGGTCCAAGACACTGTCCACTGAAGTCGCGTCGAAGGGGATCACCGTTAATGTCGCAATGCCCGGGCGCATACATACGACCCGTGTGGATGAGTTGGATGCCGCTGCGGCCAAACGCCTTGCCAAGAGCGTCGAGGACGTTGCAACACAGTCGGCAGCCGCCATACCGGCGGGGCGTTATGGCCGGCCGGATGAATTTGCCGATGTCGTCACCTTCCTCTGTTCAGATCGTGCGTCCTATGTGACGGGCAGCAAGATCCGGATTGACGGCGGCAGCATTCGCGGGATTTAGAACACTTGTATACAGATCGATATCTTAGTTGCCCGCGGCTGATTGGGAGCGCCGCTACAGGTTACGCATCGTCTAAATTGGAGTTCGGGGTTGGGCCCTGTTGTCTTGTTGAAGATGCCTTGGCTTGCGCTCCTTCGGCCTTTGACTATTGCGCGGCGATCTGGCGGCTTTCGGATATGGTTTCCGTAACCACCTGCGTGATCGCCCGGGTTCCCATGTCGCCGCCGAACTCTACAGGCCGCAGACGGTTGTTGCTGAACCCATCGTCAACTGCCTGATTAATGAGATCAGCAGCGTCTGAAAGGTGGGAATTGCTAAGTTTTTCGGCAAGGTAATCGAGCATCAAGGCACCGCTTAGGATCGCCGCCAGGGGATTGGCCTTGTCTTGCCCCATGATGTCCGGCGCGCTGCCATGGGCCGGCTGGAACAGTCCCGTATGGTCGCCGATCTCTGCACACGCGGCCATCCCCATTCCGCCAACAAGCCCGCCGGCGAGGTCGGAAAGAATGTCTCCAAACATGTTTTCGGTCACAAGCACATCAAAATCCCAGGGCTTGCGCACAAGGTCCAAGGCCTGGGCGTCGACATAATTGTAGCCGACCGGAACATCCGGATAGTCCGTTTTCACCTCATCAAAGATCTGGCGGAAAAAGGCGAGGGAGGTAAAAACATTGGCCTTGTCGACACAAGTTAGGCGGCCTTGAAAGCCTTTCTTTTGGCGTTTGCGGGCAAGGTCGAACGCAAACCGCTGAAGCTTCGTCGTGGTCTTTCGTGTTATCCGCAGAATGTCCTGAACTTCGTCATCGTTCACAACAAGCGAGCGTTTGTGTGCTGCTGCAGAATAAAACAGACCTTCGGTGGACTCGCGCAATATGATGAGATCAATCTCTGCGGCCCGCGGATCGGCAAGCCGTTGCGGGGCATTGGGATAGGCTTTGACAGGCCGTACACCAGCATAAAGACCAAAGCGATCGCGCAGCCTCAAATGCGGAGAGATCTCCGTTCCATCCTCGTGCCGAATGGATGGCAGTCCAATGGCTCCCAGGAAGATGGCATCCGCGGCTTCAGCCCTGTCTTCTCCGTCTGCCTCTATATCTTGGCCAGTTTCCTGGAAATACGCTGCGCCGGCTTGAATTTCGTCCAACTCAGGTTTCGGCTGTCCAGTTTTTTGAAGTGCAGCCTCGAGCACAGCCATTGCAGCGTCCGCGACGTCGATGCCGATCCCGTCCCCTTTGATAAGCGCAATTTTCATGAGTAGGGTTCCTTACGTCCAATCAACATCAAAACGAGTGACGATTTGCGATATCTGTTCCGGGTCCAAGAGTGTGGGAGAGCTCCCGCGCAGCAACAGAGCCAGCTTTGCTGTCGCCTCCAACTCTTCCATCGCGTAGACGGCCGCCTCAAGATCCTTGGCCGCAACGCAAGGACCATGATTGGCAAGAATAACGGCTGATCGTTTGCCGGCCAGCCCGCGAACGGCGTTGCCCATGGCTGGGTCACCGGGAACAAAAAACGGTAACAGCTTCACTTTCCCGAGCAGCATGATCCCGTAAGCTGTGAGCGGAGGCAGGACATTGTCCTCATCGATTTCCGGCAGCAAAGACAGAGCTACTGAATGGCATGAATGCAGATGCACAACAGCACCGGTCGCTCCTCGTGTCTCGTAAAACGCCGTGTGTAATGGAATTTCCTTTGTTGGCGCATCTCCAGACAGCAACGCCCAAGTCTCCGACAGATGGCTAATTCGGGCTGGATCAAGACAGCCCATGGATGAGCCTGTCGGCGTGACCAGATAAGTGCCGTCATTCAAACGCATAGAGATGTTGCCGGTCGATCCGTGGGTCAGGCCTCGGTCATAAAGAGATTTGGCAATCACGGAGATCTGCTCGCGGGCTTTGGAGAGCGCGCTCATGAGTCTGCCCCCAGAACATGAAGGGCGTCCTCGAAAAAACCAGGCCCGCCAAAGTTGCCGGATTTGAGGGCGAGGGCCACCGGCTGACCCGCGACCCTCAAAGCCGGGACACCAGGGGCGATCCGGGGGCCGATTTCAAGAGAGGATGCCTTGATCCCGGATACGACAGCGCCGGACGTTTCCCCACCTGCGACCACGATGCGCTCAACACCAGCGCCAACAAGAGCTGCGGCAAGATCGGAAAACAGGTTTTCTATGGCAGATGCACTCTTGTTGCGACCGAACCGGTGTTGGACCTGACTGACGGTTTCGGGGTCTGCCGAAGAATAAAGAAGTGGCGGATTGTCTTGGCTGATGGTCCAATCAACCAACTCTTCCATCGATAACCAGCCCCCGATCACATCCTCAACCATGATTTCCCGGCTGGGGGCCTTTTGCTTGTAGTGTTGAACTTGGCCACGGGTTGCCGACGAACAGGATCCGGACAACACCACCGCTTTACCGTTTGTTCCAGTCCATGCCTGATGATGTGGAGTGACGCCAAAATTCGCTGGTAGACCGATTGCGATCCCGGACCCTCCGGTAACAAGACGGCGGCCTGCTGCGGCTTTTCCGATCGCAAAGAGATCCTCATCCGTGATTGCATCGATGATCGCCATCGAGCCGGTCTTCGTTCTGGCTGCGTCATGAATAGATGACGCTCCCTGCCGAACGGTCTTATGAGGAATATGCGAAACGGGCCAAGTCGTTTGCTTGGAAAGAACCCGTCGAATGTCCGGGTCTCGCATGGGGGTGAGCGGATGGTTCTGCATTCCGCTTTCACTCAAGAGCGTGTCCCCGACGAACAAATGCCCCTGATAGACCGTCCGTTCATTTTCTGGAAATGCCGGGCATACAAGAACTGTTTGTTCTCCAAGGCGCTCGGCGAGCGCCTGGGTCACAGGGCCTATGTTGCCTTCATCCGTTGAATCGAACGTCGAGCAAACCTTGAAAACGATTTGCTCGCATCCTTGCGAGATCAGCCAGTCCGATGCTGCCAGCGAGTGCCTGATTGCATCTTCAGCGGGCTCCGTCCGTGATTTTAGGCTAATCACGCCAGCATCACAGCTGATGCCAGCGCCGGATACATTGTTTGGAGCCGGTACACCGACAAATTGCACCGTTTGCATGCCGGCCTCAGACAGCATCAGTGCGATATCAGACGCCCCTGTAAAATCATCTGCGATGACGCCGAGTTTCATTTGCCAGCCTCCTCAGATGGTCCCAGGTCAAGGCGTAAAATGTGATCTGCGCCAAAAATGGGGAACCGTTTGCGAACCAAAGGATCGTGGCCCGGGATAACCAGTCGGTCGTCGCTCGCAAGCGTTCGGATACGCCTGAAACCGTTGAGCATTTCCTGAAGGTCTACGACGATTGGAAATGGCTTTTCACTGAGAAAGTTTTCATAGTAATGCGCCGCGTCCGATGCCAGACACAGCCAACCGGCACTGGTGAGCACCCGGACCGCTTGTAAGCCTTTGCTGTGGCCGCCAATGCGGTGAACTGTTACCCCTTCGGCGACTTCACCATCGCCTTCATGAAATGAAACACGACCAGAATAAAGTCTGAGGACAGCTTCACAGACGTGTTCGCCGGTGAAGGGGGCCTTCAAAACCGGGTGGCACATGCAGGGACCGGTTGCATATGCCATTTCTGCCGCTTGCAGATGGATGGTCGCATTTGGAAAGTGTTTCAGGCCGCCAGCATGGTCATAGTGAAGGTGCGTTACGATGATGGTCGTGACTTTATCCGCTGAGATGCCGAGGGGTAGGAGTGCTTCCCGTGGATCTTTTAAAACAGGCCGTCCCCGCCGATCGGCTTCTTCGTGATCATATCCGGTATCGACCAGAATGAGCTCATCATCCCGGCGCAGAACCCAGACGAAATAGTCCATGTCATGCGGCTGGTCGTGATTGTCGTCAAAGAGGAAACTGTCCCGGCGTGTTCTTGAGTTTCGTTCGGCATATTTGACGGCGTAGACTTCCCATGGAGTCATTGAACGACCCCCTTGTAAGTCTTGACTGTCTTCTCCGCGATCATCTCTGCCACATCCGCGTCAAACTTAAGGAAGTGCGGCGTTTTCAGATGTACTTTGAACGCTGCTTCATCATCGTAGACTTCGTAAAGAAAAACCTCTTCGGGCCGGTTTTCATCGGTGCAGACATCAAATTGCCGGCACCCATCCTCTGTTGCGAATGAGGTCTGCGCATTTTGGACCATCAATGGCAAGAACGCCTCGAACTGATCCGGTTTGATCTGAAATGTGACTGTCACAACAAACATCGATTGATCCTTGCAATTACCTGAACAACCCAACCATACCCATAGTGAAGATCGGGAAATAGGTGACGAGCAGAAGCGCAAAAATCGCAGCCAGATAAAGGTGAAGCATGCGGCGTGCGATCGACAGGACCCCCACGCCGGATATGCGGGAGGCGACATAGAGCGTTGCCCCGACCGGTGGTGTGAAAAGTCCGACGGCCACGTTACAGGTCATGATCACCCCGAGATGCACCGGATCAACCCCAAAGATCTTGGCGGTCGGCAGGAAAAGAGGGGCGGTCAGCAAGATCGCCGGGACAGGATCGAGGACCAGTCCAAGGACAAGCAGAACGATGTTCACCAGCAGCAGGAACATCCATGGGCCGGTTGAAAACTCTTGCACGAACCCAACCAGAATCTGAGGCATTTGCTCCAGAGTGATCAGCCAGCCGAGCACTGTGGTGGCTCCGATAACAACCATGACTACAGAGCTGGTGACAAAGGAGTCGATCAGGAGGCGCGGCAGGTCCCTGATGTTGAAATCGCGGTAGACGACTGTTGTCACCAAAAGCCCGTAGATCACGGCAAGTGCCGCAGATTCAGTCGGCGTGACCCAGCCGGTGAAAATGCCCCCCAGGATCAGCACCGGCATGAAGAGCGCTGGGGCTGTTCCGATGAACGAGGAAGTCAGCTCCTTAAGGGTTGTTGTCCGACCGCCGGGGTCGCAATTCGTGGACTTTCCAACATAATAGCAGACGCCCATGAAGAATCCGCCGAACAGAATGCCAGGCACCATACCGCCAATGAAAAGGTCGGCGACTGAGACATTTCCGACGAAGCCGTAAATAAGCATCGGGATGGATGGTGGAATGATGATCCCGATAGTTCCAGCCGCTGCGACGAGACCGGCAGCGAACGCTTTGTCGTAGCCTTCTCGGGACATGTTCTTGATCATTACCGAACCAATGGCCGCTGAATCTGCAATGGCAGAACCTGAAATGCCGCCAAAAATCATGGAAGCACCGACAACCACCATGCCGAGACCGCCCGCCATGAACCCGAAGGCGGCTCTTGCAAATCCAATGATTCTTAGCCCGACGCCGCCGCGGCTCATCATTTCGCCCGCAATAATGAAGAGAGGGATTGCCAGGAAATGGTTCGGCTCCACGCCGCCAATGAAGTTCAGGAACAGCGCCTGAAGCGGGTACCCGAGATCGAATACGATTATTGGCAGGACGGCCGTAATCAGGATGGCCCAGACAAGGGGAATTCCAAGAAAAACGGTGCTCAGAAAAACCGCGACGACAAACAACAGGATCATAGCAAGGCCTCGCCGCCATCAGAATGGGTGGAGTGGGGCACGACCGGATTCCGGATGTCGAACACCATGTTGAAGAGATGGAAGATCAATGTCAGCGACATGCCGACCGGCATGGACGCGTAAAGCAGGCCGACCGGCCAATAGAGCACCGTTGTTTTTTGCGCCCATGTATGGATGGAGATGTTGTAGCCGGTGTAGATCAGGCTGATCAGGAGGCAGGTGATGATCACATCGATCCCGATCGACAAAACCCGTTGCAAATGCACAGGCAAAAGGTTTTCAACGATCTCTGTTACGCGCATGTGCGCGCCGCGCGCAATCGCCGCGGCGCATCCGATAAAGGTGCTCCAAAGCAGCAGAAAGCTTGTCACTTCCAACGACCAGGCAAGGTCGAAGCCTGCAAACCCGCGCAAAGAGGCGTTGCAAAAGACCAGGGTGACGATGGCGAAACCGGCAAGCGCCAGGCAAAAGTCCACCATATGGCTGAGCCAGCGCAGCACAGCCGGATAATGATCTCGGTAGTCCAAGGCAAAGTCTTTCAAGAGAGTGCCGGAACCGAAGCAATGTGTGCTTCAAGTTCCGGCCAGTTGACACCCAAATGCTTGATCAGTTTTGGGCGGGAAGGGCTTCACGGATGGCTGCTGCATCTCCAAGAATGTTGTCGACGGCTTCTGCGCCATAGACGTCCTTGGCCTTGGCATAAACCGATTGTACCGCCTCACGGAACGGGCCGATTTCCGGCACACTCACGGTGGCACCTGCTTCCTGCATTTCCGTCAATTGACTGTCGACCGAGCTTTGAACGAGTTGCCGGCTGAAGGCCGCAGATTCCGTGGCGGCTTTGAGGACCGCTGCCTGATCTTCTTCAGAGAAAGATTGCCAGGTCTTTTCGGCAACGGTTAGCGGAAGCGGGCTGTAAACGTGACGGGTCAAGGTGATGTTTGGCGCCACTTCGTAGAACCGCAGCGATTTGATGGTGTCCACCGGGTTTTCCTGGCCGTTCACAATGCCCTGCTGGATTGCGAGGTAGACATCGGTGATTGGCATCACAACGGTCTGGAAACCGATCGCTTCCATGGACCAGCGGATCATGTCGTTCGGAAAGACCCGCATTTTCATGGATTCGGCATCTTTCGGAGATGTCAGGGGTTCATTTGTCGTGAAGCTGCGGAAGCCGGCTTCCCATGTTGACAAAACGCGGAAACCCTTTTCCGGGAGTTTCTGGAACTCGCCTTGAAGCCACTCTGAGTTGTCATAAAGCTCCCAGCCTTGTTCGTACGTGTCTACGAGGAACGGCATGGCCGTGAGGTTCAGGCTGGGCAAATGAGTTGCGTAACTGCCGGTCGCCGACACTGTGAAATCAATGCCGCCGAGCTGCAGGAGCTCGATTGCCTTCGGATCATTTGCAAGCTGCCCGGACGGATAAATCTGCACTTCGTAGCGGCCATCGGTGTATTCCGCGACTTTCTCAGCAAACAATTCTGCGGCGGCCTGACGAGACCCACCAGGGTTGTCAGTGTGGCTGAAACGCAGCTTTTCTGCGGCATGGGCGCTGCCCAGTCCGATAGCTGCAACTGCAACGCCAGCCAGTAACCTGCTCAAGAATTTCTTTTCCAACATTTCGGTCTCCTCCCGCGGCCCTACTCAAGCCGTATTGGTTTGCACATTGATTTGCGTATACGCAATGCAATCCCTTGTCAACTTAGCTCGTGTCGACTATCAAAAAATACGGTGTGGCGGAGGTGACGCATTCAGGTGTCAACGTTTCAGTCGCGCTGGGCGGAGTGGATTGATAATGAACCAAAAGAAAAATGAGACGCAGATCCTACGGGTCGCATGCCTGGGCGCTGGGTACTTCGCGCAGTTTCACTACGATGCCTGGCGCCGCACAGACCGCGTTGCTCTTGTCGGTGCTTGCGATCAGGACTTGGAGAAGGCCAAGGAAACGGGGCTTGCAGCGTTTAAAGATCTCGCTGTGATGCTGAAAATGTCGCGTCCGGACCTTCTGGATATCATCACGCCACCTCCAACCCATATGTCGGCCATCAAGGCAGGAATTTCACAGGGCGTGCGTGCAATTATCTGCCAAAAACCATTTTGCAATTCACTTGAAGAGGCTGAAGAGGCAACCCGGCTTGCAGAAAAGGCCGGAGTAACTCTCGTCATTCATGAAAATTTTCGGTTTCAGCCGTGGTACAGGACGTTCAAAAATGCGTTGGACAGCGGGGTGCTTGGTGACGTCTTGCAGCTGACCTTCCGCCTTCGGACAGGCGATGGCCAAGGCCCGCGCGCCTATCTGGACCGGCAACCATATTTTCAGGATATGCCTCAGCTTTTGATCCACGAGACAGGTGTCCACTGGGTCGACACTTTTCGGTATCTGCTTGGCGAACCGGAGGCGGTCTATGCTGACCTACGGCGGCTTAATCCCATCATCAAGGGAGAAGATGCCGGGTATTTCTTGTTCGACTATCCGGGCGGCGTGCGGGCCATGTTTGATGGCAACCGTTTGCTGGATCACGCGGCTGAAAACTGCCGGACAACCCTCGGCGAAGCCAGCCTTGAGGGCACGGCCGGAACATTGACGCTGTCTGGCGACGGCAGTGTAACGCTCCGCACGTTTGGCAATTTGAGGGAAACGGTTCTTCTTCAATCGCAGCCTTGGCAAGGATTTGGTGGGGATTGCGTCAAGAATCTGATTACCCATGTCGTTGACGGGGTGCTCGACGGAAAACCACTTGAAAACGAGGCGAGAGACTACCTAAAGGTGATTGCGCTCGAAAAGGCGATCTACGAGGCTGATCGCGAGGGCCGGAAAATCCGAGACGTTGCTTATGCTTGACCCATCGAAACCAAAAACCATCACAACTCAGGCCATGGAGAAGATCCGTCAATTGATCTTCGACGGCGAACTGGCTGCCGGATCCGATCATCTGGAAAGTGAGTTGGCAGGCCGTTTGGGGATGTCTCGGACGCCGGTTCGGGAAGCCACTTTGATGCTCGCGCAGCAGGGGCTGTTGGAAGTGCGCCCGAGAAAGGGCGTACGGATTTCGACCCTGTCCTTAACAGATATGGAAGAGATCTATGCGGTTTTGACTGAGTTGGAGAGCCTGGCGGCGGAAGAAGCTGCAATGAAGCACTACTCCAAGGCGGATCTGGCTGACCTGAAAGCGTCGATTGAGGCGATGGACAAGGCTTTGAGCGATGAGGATCGTGATGCCTGGGCTGAAGCGGATGACGCTTTCCATACAGAACTTGTGCGTTTGGGTGGGAATTCCCGGGTGCAGAACATCGTTTCAATGATGGCAAACCAGGTGCGCCGGGCGCGGGCGATGACGCTCTACATCAGGCCACTCCCGATCAAGTCGAACCAGGACCACAGGGCAGTCTATGATGCGATCCGGACAGGGGATGCTGTCAACGCCCGCGAACAGCATCGCCTTCACCGGCATCACGCACGAGAAGTCTTGATCGATCTCTTGAAAAAGCACCGGCTGTTTCAGCTTTAATGACGAAGATCTCAGCTCGTTTGCCAGCGTTTTGCATTACAAAAATTGAACTGCCGTCCATGAATTTGTTGGGGTAAGCACTGCGAAAGCGTTCGCTCTAGTCACCCAGTGGCTGTGGTCCGGTGCGGCCGTGATAGGCGGTGAGGGAGGCGCGGATACGGCGGAGGTTTTCTTTCGTCGTGTCCGCAGATTCCTGCGCCACTGCGGTCGCCAATGCATCGATCACCACCAGGTGCACATATCGTGAGGCTGTCGGTTTAAAAATCGCCCGGTCTTCGGGGACGTTGATGAGGACCGGAACCTTGGCTGCGGCTGCAAGCCGGGTTCCCGGTTTTGTGACGCAAATGGTGGTCGCGCCATAACCATTTGCAATTTCCGCAGCGCCGACGATGGCGTCTGCTTCACCGCTGGCCGAGACCAGAAAGAGCGTATCGCCGGGTCCGAGCGTTGCGGCCCGCATCTGGAGCAGATAGCTGTCACTTACATGGAAGGACGGTATACCAAGCCGGAAAAACCGGTTTGCCGCTTCTTGAGTGATCATGGACGATCCGCCGCCGATACCGGCAAAGAGGATTTGCCGTGTATTCAGGATAACGTCCTTGGCTGCATCCAACATGCCCGTCTCGACTTGCTTCCGAAGAGTGTCGACCGAGGCATAAAGTGCGCCGATCACCTGGTCGATGGCCGTGTTGGTGTCTGGAACGTCGGGTATTGTGTTCGCGCTCATGTATTGTGCGCTCACAGCAAGGTTCTGCACCAGGCGCAGCTTGAAGTCCCGGAAACCTGAACATCCCAGACTGCGGCAGAACCGGATAACCGTCGGTTTACTGACCTCGCAGTGATCGGCCAAATCACCGATTGTCATGTTGCTGATCGCATCAAGATGGTTCTTGACATAGGTCGCGACCCTTTGCTCCTGGGCGGCAAAGTTCCCATCCAGATTGTTCAGTGCGGACAGCACGTCAAAAACACCCGGTCCGCCTTTTTGAGGTGGCCGCATGGGAGTGCCTGCCGCATCAGGTGTTTCGTTTTCAAATGTAACTTCAGGGTCATTTGTCATGAACCTAAGTTACATATTTCTGTCTATACAATCAAGGAACTCCAAAGAATCCCGTGAGATGAAACCAAATTTGTAACTAAATTTCATTTTAGCGTTGATCTTGAGGCGTTTCGGTGTCATAAGCGTAACTGAGTTACAGGCCGCGTTCTGGGAGGAAGATGTTGGTTCAGGATTGGGCTGCCATAACAAGCGAGCGGGTGAACAAGGTCGTCGAGTTCGTTGTTGCGGGCTTGATGCTCGCGCTTGTGCTCGATGTCTGGCTTGGCGTCGTCGACCGCTACTATCTACGCTGGCAGTTGCCCTGGCCGGAAACGCTGGCCCGCTATCTGATGATCTGGGCAGCGATGCTCGCTGTGTCCTCCGGCATCGCCCGGCGCGATCATATTGGGCTCACGGCCTTTGTCATGATCTTTCCGGTCTCCGTCCGGCGTCTGGTGCTGATCGCGGTTGATCTGCTGTCGCTGGCGCTCTTCCTTTATGTCACCTGGTACGGAATAGCTTTTGCCCAAAGCGGTGCTCCACGGCACGCCATGATCTTCGGCATGAGTCTGGCGCCCTTTTATGCGGCGATACCCGTCTCCGCGGCGCTGTGTTCGGTTCAGCTTGTTCTTGTCCTCTTGCGGGATCTCGGTGGTTACCTCGACAAACCCGTGTTTACCGAGCCTGTAATGGAGGATGGCCAATGATCGTCGCCATCTCATTTGTCGTTCTGATCCTTTTTGGCATGCCGATCGGATTTGCCATCGGTCTTGCCGGTGTCATCGGTCTAATCGATATGGGTGGCGGCTCGTTCCTTGCGATTGGGCCGAGCAAAATCTTCAACGGACTGAACATCTTTCCGTTCCTTGCCATGCCGTTTTTCATTCTGGCCGGTGAGATCATGAACGGGACGGGCATAACAACCCGTTTGGTGAAACTTGCTCAGGTACTGGTTGGACGTTTTCGCGGTGGTCTTGCCCACACCAACATGCTGGCGTCCGTGTTCTTTGCCGGTCTGACCGGATCTGCAACCGCGGATGCTGCAGCGTTCGGGCGGACGCTTGTGCCGGCCATGGTCAAGGAAGGCTACAAGCGTGACTACGCCTGTGCAGTCACCGCCGCCGGCTCGATAATTGGGCCAACCATTCCGCCGTCCGGTCTGATGGTGGTCTATGGTTCGCTTATGGGGGTCTCGATCGCTGGGCTGTTTGCGGCTGGCATCCTTCCGGGTCTCGTGATCTGCGCCGTATGCATGGGCGTCATCGTAGTTGGGGGCAAGCGGGAAAACCTGCCGCAAGCCTTGCGCGGGGCCAGCCTCAAGGAAGTCTGGCAGACATTCGTGTCCTCCCTTACGGCACTCGCCATGCCGGTTATCATCCTTGGCGGAATTCTTGGCGGTATCGTTACGCCGACAGAGGCAGCTTCCATTGCCGTTGCATATGCGCTCTTCATCGGGGCCGTCGTATACCGCACGCTGACCTTCAAGAATTTCTATTCGATGCTGGTCCGCACTGCACGGATCACCGGGGTTATCTTCGTCATCATTGCCTTTGCCAGCGTGCTGGGCTGGTGGATGAGCTTTGAACGTATTCCTCAGCTCATGGCGGAGACGGTCCTGAGCCTTTCCGACAACCGGTATGCCGTCATCGCCATCATCATCGGCCTGTTGCTGGTTGTCGGCATGGTCATGGATATCACCGCAATCCTGATCATCCTTGCGCCAGTGCTTGTGCCTTTGACCGAGCAGGTTGGTCTCGAGCCGATCCATGCCGGAATCATCTTCGTCCTTGCGCTGAACATTTCGCTGATGACGCCGCCCGTAGGGGCCTGTCTTTTTGTTCTTTCCTCCGTGACCGGAGAACGTCTGGAACGCATCTCGGTGAAGTTGATGCCGTTCCTGATCGCCGAGGTCGCCATTCTCTTCATCTTCGCTTTCTGGGAGGACGCCGCCCTGCTTCTGCCCAGACTCCTTGGCTTTGCCAACTAACCAAAACAAACACCAGAGAGGGTAATCACATGAAACGGACTGCACTATCTGCGGCGCTTGCCGCCACCTTGATCGCCAGCACCGCCTATGCGGACGGAGGCGTCATTCGCTTCGGTCACGATAACAAGACCGACCCGTTTGAAAATCCGGCTCATGCTTGCACTGCCGTCTTTGACAACCTCGTGACCTCCGGCACTAACGGCAGTGTTTCTGTCGAGGTCTTTGGCTCCAACCAGCTTGGTTCAGCGGCAGAACATGTTCAGCAGGTGCGCGATGGCCTGCTTCAGGCGACGCTGACGTCTACCGGAGCGCTTGCAAGCTATTATCCGCGCATTGACGTCCTGAACCTGCCGTTCGCCTTCAACGGAAATGCCGCCACCTATGAGGTCTTCGACGGAGATTTCGGTAAGGCGCTTGCAGCAGACATTGAGGCTGAACTTGGTGATGTTGTTGTGCTCGGTTTCCCCGACACCGGCGGGTTCTTTGCCGTTACGAACTCGCAGCGTGAGATTGCCAACCTCGCTGACTTTGACGGCATTCGCATTCGCACCATGACCCTTCCGTCACACCAGACCATCGTCAAGGCGCTTGGCGCAGAAGCTTATCCGCTGTCTTGGGGGGAGGTCTATTCCGGCCTGCAAACAGGCGTGATTGATGGTCAGATGAACCCGGTCCCGATCATTTCTTTTGCCAACTTCGCAGAGGTCCAGGAATATCTGACGCTAACCAATCACCTGTTCTCGCCGTACACGTTCTTAATGAACCGTGCCTTCTACGAGGGCCTGTCCGACAGCGAAAAAGCCACCGTGCACACTGCAGCCGAGAACTGTGTTGCAGCCAGCCGGGGCCTTTCCCGCATCATTGAAGCTTCCGACCGCGGTCTTGCCGGGCTCGCCGATGCTATCAAGGTCACCGCGCTCAGCGATGAGCAACGTGCAGAGATGGCTGCAGCCACACAACCGGCATTCGAAACGCATGTCGCAGAGAACCTCGACCCGAAGGCCAATGAGCTGCTGGCGAAGTTTCGCGATGCGGTCAACAAGGCCAACGAAGCCTCATATCTGAACTGATCGGTGCGGCCTGATGGCCTTTTGAAGAACTATGCCGGAGGCCGCCAAATGGTCTCCGGCATACAACAATAACCCGGACAGGACCCAATCCATGCGGATCTTCTGTGCATCGCTCGCCACAGAGACAAATACGTTTTCGCCCCTGCGAACGGATTTTTCTGACTTCAAGCAGAGTTTTTATGCAGCTCCCGGCGCTCATCCGGAAACGCCAACTCTGTGCAGCGGTGTTTTTCCTGCGCTTCGCCGGGCATCTCAGGACCTTGATTTCGACCTTATCGAGGGGACTGCTACCTGGGCGGAGCCTGGAGGGCTTTTGAACGCAGGGACTTGGGTCTACTTGCGTGACGAGATCCTGGAACAGGTTCGTGAGGCCTTGCCGTTGGATGCCGTCGTTCTGGGTTTACATGGCGCGATGATCGCCGATGGCTGTACCGATTGCGAAGGCGTCCTTCTGGAAGCGGTTCGGGATATCGTCGGACCAGAGACGGTCATTGGTGTTACCTTTGATCCGCACAGTCACCTCAGTCAGAAGCGGGTCGACTATGCGGACATCATCACGGTGTTCAAGGAATTTCCGCATACAGATTTTGCTGAAACGGGCGAAGCATGCGTTACGCTGGTCTTGCGGGCCTTGAGGGGCGAAATCAAACCGGTCGTATCCGCCTATGATGTGCGCATGATCGATATCCTGCCGACCAGTCAGGCCCCGATGCGCGGTTTTGTCGACCGCATGAAAGCGCTGGAAGAAGATGGAACCGTCCTTTCCGTGTCGGCCATTCATGGGTTCATGGCCGGGGATTCTCCGGACCTCGGAGCCAAGATCGTTGTTGTAACCGACAATGACCGGCCCAAGGGAAATAAGATTGCGGCGCGTTTGGGCGAGGAACTCTTTTCTTTCCGGGGGCAGACGAAACCTCAGTTTTTGACAGCATCGGATGCCTTGGCCAAGGCAGCCAAAGCGGACAAGGGTCCGGTGGTCGTCGCGGATGTCTGGGACAATCCAGGTGGCGGTGTAGCCGGGGATTCCACCTTGATACTGCGGGAAGCCATAACCCAGGATCTCAAATCTGCAGCGTTTGGAACCATTTGGGATCCCATGGCAGTGCGGCTCTGTCACGCAGCCGGGGAGGGGGCACGTCTCAACCTGCGCTTCGGCGGTAAGACGTCCTCGACCGCTGGCGATCCGGTCGACGCGACCGTGACCGTTCTGAAAAACCAGCGGGAGGCGGTACAAAGCTTCGGCACATCGATTGTTCCGCTCGGCGACTGTTCTGTCATCCGGCTTGGCGGCATTGATGTGGTGCTGAACTCCAATCGCAGCCAAGCGTTTTCGCCCGACCTCTTTACCAATCTCGGCATCGACATCTCGGCCAAAAAAGTTCTGGTGGTGAAGTCGACCAACCACTTCTACGGTGCATTTTCAAAGATCGCGGCGGAGGTACTTTATGCCTCAGTTGACGGTCCTTACCCCAATGATCCGAAAACGACGCCCTATACCCGTTTGACGCGCCCGCTGTGGCCGATCGTCTCCAACCCCTTCGAAATGGCCCTTGCATGAGTTTTGAAGATATCCAAACGCCGGCAGTTCTCGTTGACCTCGACATCGCCGAGGCAAATATCGACACTTATCAGGCCTATTGCACGAAACATGGCCTTGCGCTGCGGCCGCATATCAAGACCCACAAACTGCCGTTTCTGGCAAAGCGCCAGCTTGAGGCCGGAGCAATTGGCATCACATGCCAAAAGATCAGCGAAGCCGAAGCGATGATCGCGGACGGTGGCATCCACGATGTCCTGATCACATTCAATATCCTGGGAGCGGAGAAGCTGGAGCGGCTCAAGGCGCTGGCCGGGAAAGTCCGCTTGAGTGTCGTCGCGGATAACGCCTCAACCGTGAAGGGTTTATCGGACGCTTTTTCTGACACCGCCAGCCGGCTCACCGTGTTGGTTGAATGCGACACTGGCGCAGAGAGGTGCGGTGTCACCAGTCCGGAAGCGGCGCGCGATCTGGCGCAAATCATTAACCAGAGCCCCGGCCTGGCCTTTGGCGGGCTGATGACCTATCCGCCAGCTGGCAAGGAAGCAGAGGTTCAAGACTGGCTCACCAAAGCCCGGGACATGATCGAGGCGGATGGCCTGAAGGTCGCGACAATCTCGAACGGTGGATCACCGGGGATGTGGCAGGCTGAAAACGTGCCGGTTGCGACCGAGTACCGGATCGGCACATACGTTTACAACGACCGCTCCCTGGTGAGCCGGGGTGTTTGTGACTGGGACGACTGCGCGTTGACGGTGCTTGCAACTGTTGTCTCTGTGCCAGCTGCAGACCGGGCCGTCATCGATACCGGTACCAAGGTCCTCACCTCCGATCTCCTCGGATTGAACGGCCATGGCCACGTTCTTGACCGCCCGGACATAACCGTTGATGCCTTGTCGGAAGAGCACGGAGTGCTGCGCGCCGAAACCATTGGCCTTGAGGTGGGTGACCGGATCCGGATCGTGCCCAATCATGTCTGCGTGGTCAGCAATATGGTTGATGAGGTTCAACTTGTCCGCGGTGAACATGGTTTAGGGGCGTCGCCCGTATCTGCCCGTGGCAAGGTGGTCTGATCCATGGTCGATATACTGTGTATCGGGGAGCCGCTTTTTGAACTCAATGAGCAACCGGATGGCTCTTTCTTGCCCGGGTGCGGCGGCGATGTCTCCAATGTTTGTATCGCGGCCGCGCGCCAGCAGGCTTATGTCGGATTGATCGCCAATATCGGCGCAGACACCTTTGGTGAAACACTTCAGGAAACCTGGCGGCGCGAAGGTGTGTCCACCAAGTACGTCACGTCAAAGCCGGGCGAGGATACCGGGATCTATTTTGTCCAGCATGATGCGAACGGACACAAGTTTCTCTACCGCCGCAAAGGCTCGGCTGCGTCCCGTATGACCCGGAAGGATATCCCTCAATCAGCCATCGCGGACGCATCGCTGGTTTATGCCTCGGGTATCAGCCTGGCTGTATCAGGTGAATTGCGGGACGCCACACGACACGCGATTGAAATCGCCGTCGCAAACGGACGGGCGGTTGCCTTTGATCCGAATTTAAGGACCGCGCTCTGGTCGTTGGACGAAGCCCGAGTAGTGACGCATGAGGTCATGAAACACTGCGATATTGCCTTGCCGGGCCTCGATGACGCTCGTGCCCTAACCGGGCACACAAGCCCGGAAGAGATCGTCCGGTTTTATCACTGTCTCGGCGCGCGGATTGTTGCCTTGACGCTCGGTGCCGATGGTGTTGCCGTCTCTTGCGGGGACGGAGTTAAGGCGATCCCGGGTGAAGCCGTGGAGACGGTAGACGCGACCGGTGCCGGAGACTGTTTCAACGGTGTCTTCATGGCCGCGTGGCTGCGCTCTGGTAATGCAGTCGAAGCTGCGGCGATTGCCAATCGCGCCGCTGCGCGCTCGACCACTGCCTTCGGTGCTGTCACCGCGCCGAACATGACCCTTTCCTCTTAAAAAACCAAAAAGGATGCTTGAACATGAGCCAAGCCACGATTGAACGTTTCGGCGGCGGCAAAACGGGTGCCGGCGGACAACCTCTACCCTTCGCCACAGCCGTGCGCGCCGGAGACTTTGTTTTCATTTCCGGCCAGGTCGCCATGAAGGAAAATGGAGAGATCGAACCGGGCGGCGTGGAAAGCCAAACCAAACGCACCATGGAAAATGTCATCGCAGCGCTCGCTCTTGCGGACTGCACGCTCGATGATGTCGTGAAGGTCGGCGTCTGGCTGGACGACACACGGGACTTTTGGACCTTCAACAAGGTGTACGCCAGCTATTTCCCGAATGGTGGTCCGGCCCGCTCAACGGTTCGTTCGCAGCTGATGGTCGACGCAAAAGTCGAGATCGATGCGGTCGCGTACAAGCCAAACAAAGAGGTGGATTGATTTACGGCGGAGACCGGGACAATCGGGTCCCGGTCTCTCGTACGATCAAATGATCACGAGAAAACGCGCAGGTCTCATATGATAATGCGGCGTTTTCAGAGATTCGCTTCCGCCAACACCTTCTTGGCCACCCGGAAGCATTCGAGGGCCTGTGGCACGCCACAATAGATGCCGATGACATGAATGATGGTTTGAGGAAGAACTGTTGGTACGGGTCTCAGACTTGCCGTGAGTGTGACGGCTGACTTTGGCAAGTCAGGTCAATGGATTGATGTATGTCAGGCTTAATTCCCGTCTGAATGGCGCAATAAGCTTACCTAAGCATTGTTAATGACACGAAAGGTCTCATGCTGAGATACGCCGACAAACTCGCGCAGTGCGGTCTCGCTACCGTCCGCCCAGATGCGTGTCAGCCAGTGTTCGAATGCGTTGGCAAACCGTTCGTTTGCGGCAATGTCGCCATAGACGTCGGACTGTTCCAGCCAGGCGAGCGGTCTCAAGCGCGCGTTTTGCGCCGCGTCCGTGCGCTGTGACCAATAGGGGTCGTTGGGCTCTATCCGCGACCCATCTTCTCTCGAGCCTTCGCACATTCTGGCCCAAAGGGCTTCCACGAGGGCCAATCCTTTGATTGGCGTGTCGTTCTCAAGACCGTCTCGTATAGCCGGCAGCACAAAGCCTGTGTGCCGGGAAGTCCCGTCAAAGGCAACGCGCCGCGTGGTGTCCAAGACGGCCGGGTTTGAGAAACGGCTCCGAATAAGGTCAACATATTGGGCCGGTGTCGTGTTCGGAACCGCAGAAACATGTGGAACAATTTCGTCTTTCAGGACTTTTGAAAACATCGCCGAAATCAGAGGATGCGCTATGCAGTCTGCTATGATGCTGAGTGACAGGATCTCGCCGGCATTTGCGATGACCTGATGCCCCGCATTCAGCAGCCGCAACTTCATCATCTCGTAGCCGTGGACATCGTCGGTAAATGTTGCCCCGACTTTCTCCCAATTGGGACGCCCTGCGCAAAACCTGTCTTCCAAAACCCACTGGCGGAAGGTTTCGTGAGAAACCGGTGCCTGGTCATCCAGGCCGAATTCGCGGGCAAGCGCGACCTCCCGCGGGCCGGTTGCTGGAACAATGCAATCGACCATGGAGTTTGGAAAGGTACAGTTCGCGTCAATCCAATCCGCCAGATCGGGATCCGAAAGACGGGCAAGGCCCAGCACGGTCTGACGCAGGATCTGGCCATTGGCCAAAAGATTGTCGCAACTCAGTCCGGTAAAGGGGCCGTGTCCCTGATCTCGCCGGCGCTTTAAAGCTGCAACCAAAGCGCCAAATGCGGTTTTAGGCGTTTCCGGATGCTGCGCATCGTGCTGGATGTCCGCGTGCCGGGCATCGAATTCCTTCGTGACCGGATCGGTGTAGTAACCGCCTTCGGTGACCGTTAGGGCAACGATGCGTATGGCAGGGTCCGCCATTTGCTGAATGAGGGGTTTGTTGTCCGCGGTAATCGGCAGGTAGTCGATCATGGATCCAACGATCTCTGCAGACGTTTTCGAAGGGTTCAATTCAACCAGCGTCGTCAGGCAATCTTGGGCAATGAGTTTGTCCCGCATGGCCGCATCATACGGCCGAACGCCTGCACCGATAATGGCCCAGTCGTGGGCGTGCCCTTCCTGCATCAAGCGATGCAGATACCAGGCCTGATGAGCCCGATGGAAATTGCCGACACCGATATGGACAATTCCAGGTGTCAGGGCAGAGCGATCATATCCTGGCTTGGTGACCCCGGACGAAATCGCGGTCAAGGTCGCATCTGAAAGAGGGATCAGCTCATCCATTGCCCGCCATCCACATTGTACGTCTGTGCGAGGATGTAATTGGCGTCTTCACTTGCGAGAAACACGGCCATGCCCGTGAGGTCTTCTGCCGTTCCCATCCGGCCAAAGGGGACAGCCTCGCCGACTTCCCTTTTCTTTTGACCGGGCGCCTTGTTTTCATATTTGGCAAAGAACGCATCGACGCCATCCCAGTGCTCGCCGTCGACAACACCCGGTGCGATCGCGTTCACATTGATGCCATGCTCGATCAGATTGAGGGCTGCGGACTGGGTTAAGCTGATGATGGCGGCTTTGCTCGCACAGTAAACCGCGACCAGGGGCTCGCCGCGGCGGCCTGCCTGGCTCGCCATATTGATGATCTTGCCACCACCGCCGCGCTCAATCATATGCCTGGCCACCGCCTGTAGGGTGAACAGGGTTCCGGCGACATTGATGTCAAAAACCCTAGCGAAGTCAGCGCGATCAATCTCGACGACGGGCGCTGCTGAGAAAATCGCTGCGTTGTTGATCAGGATATCGATTTGGCCGAGTTGCGACACTGTCTCCCTGACGGCCGTCTCGATGCTTTCCTGCCGGGTAACATCCATTTCTACGGCGATGGCAGCCGGTCCCAGGTCTGCTGCCGCCTGATGGGCTCGGGCGCTGTCAATGTCCGCAATGGCCACCCTCGCGCCTTCGCCAACGTAGGCCTTTGCAAAAGCGAGGCCGATCCCACGGGCTGCGCCCGTGATCAAAGCGGTTTTACCGTCCAGCCGCTTCATGGAAGCCTCAACCCGTTGGCATCGAACTTGTGAATGACATCGTCACGTGGGGTCATATGGATCCGGTCTCCATGACGGAAACCGACTTCTCCATCGGCCCGCACCGTTATGCTGTCCGCCAGTTCGGTATTGTGAACATGAAAGAAGGTATCGGAGCCCAGGTGTTCGGAGACGCTCACGACGCCGGACCACAAGCCTTCCGTTTCGGAAACCGAAATATGTTCCGGCCGAATGCCAATGGTGTGGGCGCCATGCTTTGCGGCCTCTTCGCCTTCAATGAAGTTCATTTTCGGTGAACCGATGAACCCGGCTACAAATTGATTGCGCGGGTTTTTGTAAAGCTCAAGCGGCGAGCCGACCTGTTCGATGTTCCCGGCGCGCAAAACAACGATTTTGTCCGCCATGGTCATGGCTTCCACCTGATCGTGGGTCACGTAAATCATCGTCGTCTTGAGACGTTCGTGCAGTTCAGAGATTTCCAGCCGCATGCCAACCCGCAGAGCCGCATCAAGGTTCGACAAGGGTTCGTCAAAGAGGAAAGCGGAGGGTTCACGGACAATTGCCCGGCCGATTGCAACGCGCTGGCGCTGCCCGCCGGAGAGTTGGCCGGGGCGCCGGTCGAGATAATCGGTGAGGTTCAGGACAGCGGCGGCCTGTTCGACCCTGCGGTCTTGTTCGGCCTTGTCGAGCTTTGCCATGCGCAGCGGAAACGCAATATTCTTGCGGACCGACATATGCGGATAGAGCGCATAGGATTGGAAGACCATCGCCAGACCTCGTTTGGCCGGTGGGACGCTGGTCGCATCCTGCCCGTCGATCAGGATCTGTCCGGAGGTAGTGTCTTCCAGACCGGCAATCAGCCGGAGCAATGTTGATTTGCCGCAACCGGATGGGCCGACAAAGACCGTGAATTCTCCGTCCCCGATTTCGAGATCGAGCGAGGGAATGACTTCGACGTTGCCGAACCTCTTGGTCACCTGCTTGAGTGTGATTTGTCCCATGACAGTGTTCCCTACTTAACCGCGCCGAATGTCAGGCCGCGAACGAGTTGTTTTTGGCTGAACCACCCAAGGATCAGGATGGGGGCGATCGCCATGGTCGAGGCCGCGCTGAGCTTGGCGAAAAACAGGCCCTCGGGGCTGGAATAGCTGGCGATAAACGCCGTCAAAGGTGCCGCATTGACGGCCGTCAGGTTCAGCGTCCAGAAAGCTTCGTTCCAGGCCAGGATGAAGTTCAACAACATGGTCGACGCAATGCCCGGTATAGCCATCGGGGTGAGAATGTAGAGGAGTTCTTCCTTCAGTCCCGCGCCATCCATCCGGGCAGCTTCCAGGATCTCGCCCGGGATTTCCTTGAAGTAGGTGTAGAGCATCCAGACTATGATCGGCAGGTTGATCAACATCAGGACGATCGTCAGTCCGATGCGGCTGTCAAGGAGACCCAACTGGATGAACAGCAGGTAGATCGGGTAGAGCACACCAACAGCCGGCAACATCTTGGTGGACAGCATCCACAGCAGGATGTCTTTGGTGCGTTTTGACGGTACGAAGGCCATCGACCAAGCGGCCGGAACTGCAATGATAAGTCCCAAAATCGTGGAGCCGCCAGCCAAGAATATGGAGTTCCAGAGAAAACGCATGTAGTTCGAGCGCTCCTGTACCACCGAATAGTTCTCTAGGGTCCAATCAAAGAACAAAAATATCGGCGGATCGGCGATTGCCTGTGCTTCGGTTTTGAAGCTGGTGAGGATCGTCCAGAGGATCGGAAAGAAAATCAGCAAACCTATCAACCAGGCGACGGCTGTGTTGATCATTTTCCGGTTTGTTGTAACTGCGCGGGCCATTTGATTACTCCTCACGCGTCAAGGTTTTTGCCGACGATGCGCATCAGGAAGATCGCAACGATATTGGCGAGGATAATGGCGTAGACACCACCTGCAGAGCCGAGACCAACGTTCTGGCTTTCAAGCACCCGCTGGAAGATCAGGTAAGACAATGTCTTGGTGCCAAAGGCACCGCCGGTGGTGACGAAGATTTCCGCGAAGATCGCCAGCAAAAAGATGGTCTGGATCAAGGTCACGATGGTGATTGCCCGCGCCAGATGCGGAAGAATGATGAAAAAGAAGCGCTTGTGAACAGGGGCGCCGTCCATTTCAGCAGCTTCCAGCTGTTCGCTGTCGAGAGACTGGATAGCAGTCAAAAGAATGAGCGTCGCGAATGGCAGCCATTGCCAGGAGACGATCATGACAAGCGATGGAAGCGACGCCTGGCTCAACCATTGTATCGGTTCGGCACCAAAAAACTTCCAGAGATGTGCCAGTATGCCGTTGACCGGATCCATGAACATGTTTTTCCAAACCAGCGCGGATACGGTGGGCATCACGAAGAAGGGTGCGATAACCAGAATTCGGACAACGCCCTGACCCCACATGGGCTGATCCAGCAGAATCGCCAGCGCAATTCCCAAGACGATGGTGATGACCAAAACGCCTCCGACAATGATCAGCGTGGTTTGTATGCTGGGCCAAAACGAGCTTGAACTGACGAACCTGACATAGTTGGCAAACCCGACCCATTCCAACCCGTTGGCCATGGAGTCGCCGCGCAGTGGCAGGTATTTCTTGAAGGAAAAGAACAGCGTCATGCACAACGGGATCAGCATCCAGCCCAAGAGCAGAACGACTGCTGGTGCCATCATCATCCGGGCGGCAGAACGTGACTGCTGAGTGGCCATGACACATCTCCTCTGTTGACGGACGCGGGTCCGTCTCGAAATATATCTTTAAAATGAAATGGCAGACGGAGGCCGAAGGACGGGCGAACGAACCCGCCCTCCGGAACTGGAAGTCAGCGCGAGCTTATCGGTAGCCGGCGGCTTCCATTGCATCGTTGGTCAGAGCTTGAGCTTTGGCCAATGCCTCTTCGACGGTCTGTTGACCTGCATATGCAGCCGAAAACTCCTGGCTGACTTCAGTTGCGATACCGGCAAACTCCGGGATGGCAGCGAACTGGATGCCAACGTATGGGCTCGGTTCGACGGTCGAGTTGTTCGGATCAGCTGAGAGGATTGAGTCCAGGGTCATCTTGGCGAACGGTACGGCCTGATACTCTGGGGTCTCGTAGAGAGACGTCCGCGCACCTGGAGGAACGTTGGCCCAACCTTCTTTGGCAGCTACGAGTTCAATGTAGGATTTGGACGTAGCCCATTCGATGAACTCTTTTGCAGCTGCTTCCTTTTGAGTACCGGCAGGAATTGCCAGCGCCCAGGCCCACAGCCAGTTCGAACGTTTGCCAAGCCCTGTATCAGGGGCCAAAGCGAAGCCGACAGAGTCAGCCACGGTCGAGTCGTTCGGATTTGTTACAAAGGATGCTGCCACCGTGGCATCAATCCACATGCCGCATTTGCCCTGCTGGAAGAGCGACAGGTTTTCATTAAAGCCGTTGGTCGCATAACCTGGAGGACCGGAGGCATCCATCATGTCTTTGTAAAAGTTCAGCGTATTGGTCCATTGTTCGGTGTCGAACTGAGCGTTCCAGTCCATGTCAAACCAACGTGCACCGAACGAGTTCGACATCGCTGTGATGAATGCGCCGCCTTCACCCCAACCAGCCTTGCCGCGTAGGCATATGCCGTTGATTTCGTTGTCACGGTCGGTCATAGCCGCCGCTGCTTCTCTGACGAAGTCCCAAGTCGGCGCGTCTGGCATTTCCAGACCGGCTTTGGCCATCAGATCTGTACGGTACATGATCATGGAGCTTTCGCCATAAAACGGAGCGGCATAGAGCGTTCCGTCGTGGCTCAGACCGCCAGCCATGGCAGGCAGGATGTCAGCGGCATCATATTCTTCGGAGAGATCGTCTAGTGGAACAAGCCAGCCGTTGGCGCCCCAGATTGGCGTTTCGTACATGCCAATGGTCATGATGTCGAAAGCGCCGCCCTTCGTTGAGATGTCGGTGGTCACGCGCTGACGCAGTACGTTTTCCTCCAACGTGACCCACTCGACGGTATGGCCAGTCTTTGCAGTGAAATCGTCAGTGTAACCCTGCATGCGGATCATGTCACCGTTGTTCACAGTAGCGATGGTAAGTGTTTCTGCCTGTGCTGCAGCTGCGGTCAACACGACAAGCGCAGTCGTCGCACAAAGTGCGTTCCTTATGTACATCCGATCTCCTCCCTTGGCTGGATGTTGGGCCAACCCTAAGCGCTACAGTGACGGCGAGTCAATAAAAATTTTACGCGCGTAAAATTCTTGCTATGCAGAACTGCGTAAGACCAAGCGCGCTGAGAAGACGGTTTCTTCACGGCGTGCAAATCGCCCGCCAGCTTCTATGAGATTGTTGAGGGTCTTAAAGGCGTGGTCCGAAACGCTGTCATAATCATGGGCTGCCGTTGTTAAAGACGGGCAGGTGAACTTCGAAAATGGGTGGTCGTCATGGGAGGCGACCCTTATGGCACAGCCAGCACCGCGCCCGACTCGCAATCCTTTTTCATAACAGGCTGATAGCAGGCCGATCGCTAGACGGTCATTGCTGCACAACACGGTGTTGGTCGGAAATCCGCCCGTTTCCAAAATGCGAAGCGCACCGTCCCGCCCAATCTGTTCGAACGCCCAGCCCTCACCCTCGATCTTCAGAATGCGCGGCTCGAGATTGCGCTCGGCCATCAATTGCTCATAAGCCGCCCGCCGTTTGTTGGCGTTCGGGTTTGCTGGCGTGCGCATTTCAAAGAAACTTGGTGGCTCGCCCGTTCGGGTAAGGTAGTCGACAGTCTGCGAAACAAAGCTGAAGTTATCAGATCCCACAAAGGCCTCCCCGATGCCTTCAATGTTGCTGTCGAACAGAACTGTTGGAACATCCTGGCAGAATTTTTCAACGGACAGCTTGTCTGAAGCGCGTCCAAGCGGTGCGAGTAGGACCCCGGCTGGTTTCAGAGATCGCAAACTATCGAGAATCTCATTTTCTAGCTGTTGTTGGCCGTGGGCGCTGTAAAGTGTTGGGTGAAACCCGGCCTCCAGACAGCGTTGCTCCAACTTCCTTGCTATTTCCGTGAAGAACGGGTCGGCAAGGAAAGGGACCACAATGCCGACATTCTTGGTCAGCTTGCGGTTCTGGTTCACCGCGAAAATGTTTGGCCTGAAATCGTATTTTTGCAGGGCGTCTTCGATGCGCAACCGTGTCGTTTGGCGGACGCTTTCGGGATTGTTGAAATATTTTGAGAGCGTTGGCCGGGAGATGCCGCTGACAGCTGCAAACTCCTCCATGTTCTTCAGCTTCCGCTCGACCACTTGTTCTGCCTTTCCAATCCATCTACTTCATGAGCCGCTGGTTTTCGGAAAGAGACGCCTGCATATGTTTCCGCGCGACAATTTTTAACATTACATTAGTTTGCGTAGCTGAAATTGGTCAAGCGAATGACAACAGTACGTCTGGAAATGAGTTCGCTGTCTTGATCAACGACGCAAACGCGGTCCTGAAAGCATCATGAAGTAAGAACCATTCTGGGGCAGGCTGGATGGTTATTCAGGTTTGTTTAGACGATCTCGGCCACCTTTGAACACCAGCGAGTAGTTTGCTGGCCCGCCTAAGTTAGTCGTCCCATATCAGCTGCACAGTCATTCAGGGCTGTTTTCAATTCCGGATTACAACCCAGATCTTGGCAGTAGCGCCATTCCGAGGCCTGCACTGCCAACGGCGTTCTCTCGTTCCAACATGCATTCAAGAACACCGTCTTACGCTGCTGCAGAAATGACTTTTGGCCCTGATTTTGGCAAATTGGCGCAAGAAACGCGTGACATCATTACGGAGGCCAGCCTTGCGAGCATGCAACCCCGTGCACTCCTTGTGAATACCTCACGATCCGGCCTTATTGCCCCAAGTGTTCTTGAAGCAGAAGTTGCGCGTGGGCGGATATCTGCGGCCGTTGATGTCTTTTTGATCAGTTCAAAGCCTGCGCTGCTGGACCCCAATCCATAAGACAATCCTTAAGACTACGCGCCGTCAGCAAGCTTACGAACAGGGATGCTTAACGGATTGCGCGAAGCTTAAGGCTGCCAGTTTCACGCACTTGAGAAATGAAGCACTTTATGGTTCGGCACTTATCCATTGAAACGAATTTGTATCAACATGCCTTTCGTGCCGTCCAAATGAAATTGCTGCTGCAAGCCGTGTTGAATGGCTTGTTTCGACAGGAAGAATAATAAACACTGACATTCGACTGGCGATCCCAACAGACTCTGACACAATCCCGGAAAATGAAATGAGTAACCGGCAAAGCTACGGTGTGAGGTTATTTTTGAATGGTACCGCGCCTGGAAATACAATCTCGACGCTAGAGAGTGGCCAGCAGCCAGCATTGTATTCGATTGGAGTGCCGGTTGGATCGCAATTGATCGCAACCACTTCCAAAACGGGCGTGCGCGGACTGAGGTTCAGCCAATCTGCTTGACGCGCCGTTGCGAATCCGCCCGAAATGCGTGTTTCGGCGCGCTCGTAGCGCGTAACACCGTGCGCTTTGTAGACCTCTGTCACTGAGCCCGCTTCGTTGTAGACGGCTTCGAAGTCCGGAAACCTCGCCGCCGGGAACTCTTTGGCGGTCAGATAAATTGGTTCGTCATCCAGAATGCGGCGCCTGAGCAGCTGAATAACTTGGGTTCCGGCTGGCAGTGCAAGGGCAACTCCGCCTTTAAACGAAACATCGCCGCGTGTGAGGTTTAATGTCTGGGTGGTCACCCGATCGCGGGCGACCTTGAAACCGTCGGCAAACCTCATGTTGCTCTCAACTTCATAGCGTTCTGGTCTTTGACGGACAAAGACGCCAACACCTTTTCTTGCGTGAAGGTGACCTTCCTGCTGCAATTTGGAAAGCGCCCGGCGGATGGTGATCCGGCTGACTTGAAAGACTTCGGCGAGATGAACTTCTCCGGGAAGCTTGATGCCAGGTGCCAGCTCGCCATTTTCATATGCGAACTGAAGACGGTCACATATCTGCAGCCAGATGGCTTTTTCGCCTTTGGCTCGATAGGGTTCGCGCGCGAGAGTTCGAAACAATTCCAGATCGGTCACATCACCCCCGGTGGCTTTGATTTCCTGAATTGAAGGTATATTTGACCTGGCCGTTGGCAATCACCATCCGGATGCTGCGGGTCTTTTTGTCCACCAGAATGCAATCTGCCCGCATTCCTTCTGCTATCTCGCCACGATCTGCCAGTTTTGCCGCCGCGGCTGCGTTTTTGGAGATGAGGTTCCATGCTTTCTCCAGCGGAAGAACACCGTCATCAACCAGTTTGAACGCAGCTATCAATGGAGCTGGGTAATAGTAGTCCGAAGCCAGAACGGTGCAGTGGCCGGACGCCACACTCTCCCTTGCGTCGATGGCGTTGTTTTGGGAGCCGCCGCGTACGATATTGGGAGCGCCCAAAACCACGTGTTCACCTTCTTCGGTCGCGCTTTTGGCGGTTGCGATAGTCATAGGGAACTCGGACACGGAGACGCCCAAGCGGCGGTGTTCCCTGCGGGTTTCCGGGGTTAACTCGTCATGTGCGAAGACGGAGCAGCCCGCATCCCGAGCTCCTGCGCAGATGGCTTCGATCGCAGCTGGGACCTCGTTGCGCCGTTCCCATACCTGTTTGATCAGGATCTTGCACTGGTCTTCTGAAAGGCCAGATCTGCCGGCCATCCGGCTGATCTTAGATGAGGTTTTCGGCAGGCCGAGATAGGCGGTCGTGTGATCGTTGAGTGACATGATGGATTTGGGGTCGTCCTGAACCCAGTCAATCATGTTCTGGACATGGTTCAGCGCAAAAGTTTCCCACCGGATATTCAAATGCATGTCAGAGGCGAACGTCGCCCGCAGGGCGTTTAGGTGCGACCGGAAATTGGCGGCAGCCTCATAGCTGCGCAAGCCCGGTTCCCAGGAAACGGTCAGCCCATGATAAGCGGTGGTAATGCCATTGGAGATCAATTGCCGGTCAACATCCGCGAGCGCAATTGGAAGCGGAAAGTCGACATTCGGCCGCGGCTGTATTGACCGCTCAAAAGCATCTCCGTGTACATCTATGATGCCCGGGAGGACATAACAGTCCGATGCGTCAATTGTTTTGCTAAATCTCTTTGATGAATCAACGAATATGCCAGAGTTAATGTTAACCGGCTTACGAGTGAATTCATCATTTTTCAGAGCATCCCCGCCAAAAATACTTACCTTAGTCAATTTCGATCCCTCGAATATTTTAACAATAGGGCGGCTGCGTCATGAAACCGTTATCGACGGAGATCTATAGGGAGGCTGTATGACACTCCTGTGTACACAGGAATAGCCATTGGAGAATTCAACATGCTTCGTTCTGCCATTGCTGCAGCTGCAATGATTTTCGCGCTCCCTGTTGCCGCTGAACCTGTTCGTTTTGCGGTCACCGACATCGAAGGCCTGGAAGCCCTGCAGCAGGAATTTTCTGCCTTTGAAAAGGCTCTGGAAGACACAACAGGTTTGGACATCGAACTGTTTCCGGTCAGCTCTCGCACGTCCGCCGTTGAGTCGATGAACCAGAATAAGGTCGATCTGGTTCTGACAGGTCCGGCTGAATATGTCGTGATGAAGGAACTGACCAACGCGGAAATCGTGGTTGCTTGGCAGCGTCCCAATTACTTCGCCCAGATCGTGGTGATGGCAGAAGGTGAGATTGACGGGCCTCAGGACCTCAAGGGCAAGACCGTGACTTTCGGTAGTGTCGGCTCAACGTCCCAGCACCTTGGCCCGGCGCAGGTTCTCGCTGACTTCGGCCTTGCTTACGGCACCGATTACACGCCGCAGATTATTTCCCGCAACGTGGCCATCGAAGCCCTGATCCGCGGCGATGTACAGGCTGTTGGCATGAACGACAGTCACTTGCGCCGCATTCGCGATGCGTTCCGTGGCGAAGCCTTCAAGGTCATTGCCCGGGGCCGTGATCTTCCGAACGACATCCTGGTCGCTCGTCCGGACATGGATCGTGATGCTTTGGAAAAAATCAAGACTGCGTTCCTGGAAAACAGCGGAGCACTGATGGCTGCAGTTCTGAAAGGCGACGACAACCAAAAATATGGTGGTGGCTTCTTCCTGACCGGCGTGAATGATGAGAACTACAACTACGTTCGCGACATGTACCAGACCATTGGTGTCGACACCTCTTCATTCGTTGGTGACTAACCTCCTCTTGAAGATAGCGGGAGCGCGGGTGATCGCGCTCCCTTCCGGTGTTGTCGCTGTGTCTTGCACCGGAAATTGACACCAAGAACCCTGAGGACTGCGCGGTGCTTCACACGCCTCTCGCCGATACAAAAAGTGTTGCGATTGCAACGTCGGCACTTAAGAAACAGTACAAGAATGGCAATGCTCCGGTCTTGAGAGGCGTCAACTTGACCATCCGCCACGGCGAGCGTGTCGCATTGATTGGCTCAAATGGCAGCGGCAAATCGACTTTGTTGAAGTGCCTTATTGGGCTGCATGCTGTGAACGAGGGATCAGTCCAGACCCTTGGCGAAACCTTTGGCTCCATGCCGACCGCTGCGCAGCGCACACAATTGCGCAAGCAGACCGGTTTTGTCTTCCAAAAGCACTGCCTGGTGAAACGGCATTCGGTTTTAAGCAACGTTGTCCACGGCATGCTGGGTTTGCCCGGCAGTTGGCGCGCCTTCACTCAGGCGACGGCGCCTTCGAGTTGGCGCGCGAAGGCGATGTCTGCCCTTGAGGATGTTAATCTGGCCGAAAGGGCGCGGAGCCGGGCCGATGCGTTGTCAGGAGGGCAGCAACAGCGCGTTGCAATCGCGCGCGCCATCGTGCGTGGGCCGCAGCTGATCATTGCCGATGAACCGGCCGCGAGCCTTGATCCGGTGTCTGGCGCAGAGGTCATGCGCCTATTCTCCGAACTTGCTCAGGCGCACGGGATTACCTTGCTCTTCACCAGCCATGATATGGATCATGCTGCAGCTTATTCCGATCGTATCGTCGCTCTGAAGAATGGGCAGATCCTGTTTGACAAGGCCTCGCGCGAAGTCTCTGACCAAGACCTTCGGGACACATTCCAATGAGTGGCGTGTCCCCGGACCTCCGGTCCCGTTTTTCGGGAATGTCATCGATCAACTTCGTGCTGATCCTTGTTGTTGCCGCGATTGTTATAAGTTCCATCAACTCTGTTGCGCCCTCCATTGGCCAATTGGCGGACGGGGTGCCGAGTATGATCAACCTGCTTGACCGCATGTGGCCGCCCAATACGGACGCCAATTTCCTGACGCAGGTTGGAATGCGCCTCGTCGAGACCTTTCAAATTGCCCTGGCGGGTGCCGCGATCGGGATTGCTCTCAGTCTGCCGATTGGATGGCTGGCTGCGAAAAAGGTGTCTCCCATCGGTCCCGCATCCTGGCTGGTGAAAGCTATAATTTCTCTTCTTCGGACCATCCCTGATCTGGTTTGGGCTCTTTTGTTTGTGGTGACAGTCGGGCTTGGCGCCGTTGCGGGCACCATGACGATCGTTGTCGACACAATCGGGTTTTGTGGCCGGTTTTTCGCGGAAGCCATGGAAGATGCCGACAAGGAGCCGCAGGAAGCGCTCGCAGCGATCGGTGCCAACAAGGTGTCTATCCTCATGGGTGGAATATTGCCGGATGCCGCACCATCAATGATCAACACAGCCCTGTTTGCGTTGGAAAAGGCTGTCCGGTGGTCCGTCGTTCTCGGTCTTGTTGGTGCTGGCGGGATCGGTCAGGAATTGAAGGCGGCCTTTGATCTTTTCCAGTACAAAAATGCGTCCGCGATTATCTTGGTGATCTTTGTGATCGTGCTCGTGATGGAGTTCATCACCGACTGGCTGCGCAGCAAACTGCAATAAATCCGCTGATTTTCAGGGTCATTCCAACACATATTGGATGCCAAGCGCAAACTGCTCGAAAGTAAGACCAGCTGCCAGGGACCTCATCTCGTGAGAGGGATCTGCCCCAGCAGTTTTTTGATTGCGGCCGGCCGGAAATGTTTCGCATAGAAGCACGAAGATTACCGGCCAGCGCTCATTGTGTGTCTGTTTGTACCTACTGATTGCTCATGGCTTTCAGCGGAGGTCCAACCTCATCCGGGATCGGGCAGGCATAGGGGTCTTTGGCCAGCGTCGCCTTGTGTGCATCGATGGCCTGGTTCAAAACACCAGCGTCCTCAAACAGATCAACCGCTGTACCTGCCATGATCTTTGCAGCGTGGACCATCCCCTTGTGTGCTGCCGGTGCCTTTCCTTGTGCGGTCAGTTGCCATGTGTGAAACGGAGTGCCAACTGCACAAGTGGCAACGCGGGCTTGAACGGTCGGCACAGCCCAGCTGACATCGCCAACATCGGTAGACCCTTCTCCACCTTCGCTTTGGCGATCCAGCGGAGCAACGAACTCACACAGCGCGAGATCTGGATCAACCTCTGCCCCAATCCGGCGGAACGAGACGTTGATATTGTCCTCGCTGAGCGTCTCACGGATCTTGTTTGCAAAGATGCGGTCCGTGTCATCGAAATCAGGAGCGCCCAACCGGTCCAGATTGCGCTGCATGGTTTCTTCCAAAGGGCGGTTGCCAAGCAGATTGGAGACGCCGCTGACGACACTGCTCTCGACCGTTGTTTCGGTCATGAGCGCTGCGCCTTCGGCAATTTTGCGCACCCGCCCGATCAGGTCGCGCAGTTCTTTGAGGTTCCGCGCCCGAACCAGCTGGCGCACGGTTGCCTTGGACTGGACGACGTTCGGCGCAATCCCGCCGGTATCCAGATAGGCGTAATGCACCCGGGCATCGTCCGGCATGTGCTCGCGCATGTAATTTACGCCCACATTCATGAGTTCGATTGCATCGAGAGCACTGCGGCCAAGTTCAGGGGCACCGGCCGCATGAGCCGCGCGGCCATGAAAGGTGAAATCGATCCGCGTGTTTGCAAGGGACTTGGCTTCGTTGACCCCGGTGAAGGTTGCCGGATGCCAGGAGATTGCTGCATCGACATCGTCGAACAACCCTTCGCGCACCATAAATGTCTTGGCCGCGCCACCTTCTTCGGCAGGGCAGCCGTAGTAGCGCACACGCCCCTTGAGCCCGCGTTCTGCCAGATAGTCCTTTACAGCGGACGCCGCCATCAGAGCTGCAGAGCCCAGAAGATTGTGCCCGCACCCATGCCCGGGACCGCCAGCCTCGACCGGCTGATGTTCGGCGACACCGGCAATCTGACCAAGTTCGGGAAGGGCATCGAACTCGCCCAAAATGGCAATGACAGGGCCTTCATCGCCCGCTTCGCCTACAATCGCCGTTGGAATGCCGGCGACACCTTCGGTGATCTTGAACCCTTCCTGTTCCAGCATTTTCTTATGCTCGGCGACTGATTTGAATTCGGTATAGGCAATTTCCGGCAGGTCAAAGACACGATCGGAGAGGCCGATGTAGTCCTCCCTGCGGCTGTCGACCAGATCCCAGACGCGATCCGTATTTTTCATTGTGTCCTCCCAAAAATGTCAGCTGAATCCCGTCGCGTCGCAACGGTGCGGCACGGGGCAGGTTTTCGTATTGGCTATCCCGACTGCCGGGATTAGAGCGTCTTCCAATAGTGGCAGGCGACCGAATGGCCGTTGCCGGAGATCTCAAGACCGGGCTGTTCCTTGCGGCAGAGATCCTGCGCATGCGGGCAGCGCGGGTTGAAGAAACATCCTTTCGGCGGATCCAGTGGAGACGGGATTTCGCCTTCAATCGGCGCAAAGTCCCGCTTTCGTTGATCCAGCCGGGGTGCTTCTGCAAGCAAGGCTTTTGTGTAGGGGTGTTTCGGCGCGTTGAAGATTTCTTCGGTTGAGGCGCTTTCAACGATCCGTCCGAGATACATGATCGCGACCCGGTCGGCGATGTGTTCAACAACGCTCAGATCATGGCTGATGAAGAGATAGGTCAGGCCAAATTCTTCGCGCAGATCCATGAAAAGGTTGATGACCTGTGCCTGGATCGACACGTCCAGGGCCGCAATCGCCTCGTCGCACACCAGAAACTTCGGCTTGACCGCAAGTGCCCGCGCAATGCCGATGCGCTGACGCTGGCCACCAGAAAACTGGTGCGCGTATCGCCGTTTCAAAGATGGATCCAAGCCGACCTTTCTCATGATGTCGTCTACATAGTCAGAGGCTTCTGCCCTTGAAACGACACCGTGGACTTGCGGGGCTTCGCCAATGATGTCTTCCACACGCATGCGCGGATTGAGACTGGCAAAAGGATCCTGAAAAATCATCTGAATGGCGAGTGTCGCCGCTTTCTTGTCGGCGCGCGACATCGCGGAGACGTCCTTGCCCTGAAACAGCAGCTGTCCGGAGCTTGGGGCATGAATGCCCGCAACAACACGGCCCAGCGTGGATTTACCGCAGCCAGATTCTCCCACAAGACCCAGCACTTCGCCGTCCTTGACGGTGAGGTTCACTTCATCGACGGCGTGGACGATTTCTTCCCGGATGCCAGCACCCAGTTTTTGCGCGACTTTTTCGGCAATATCGAGCCGTTTGGCAAAACGTTTCGAAACGTCTTTGATCTCAACAAGTGGCGCGTTCATTCGGCTGCAGCCTGTGCCTGAGGATTGAAACAACGGATGTCCCGGTTCGCGATATGGGTGATCGAAGGCGGGGCTTTGCAGGCTGCACTTGCCGATCGGCATCGAGGCGCGAAGGCACAGCCTTCGGGGAGGGCCAGCATGTTTGGCGTCATACCCTCGATCTGGAACAGCCTCTCGCCGCGCTTGTTTGCGGTTGGAACAGATCCGAGAAGCCCGACCGTGTAGGGATGCAGCGGGCGGTCGATAACATCGTCTGTGAGACCCTGCTCGACGATCCGGCCCGCGTACATGACAGAGATCCGGTCGGCGAGGCCTGCGACGACGGCGAGATCGTGGGTGATCCAGATCATCGCAGTGCCCGTCTGACGCGTCAGCTTCTGCGCTTCGTGGATGATCTGTGCCTGGATCGTGACATCCAGCGCCGTCGTCGGTTCATCGGCGATGATCAGATCCGGTTTGTTGAGGAACGCGATCGCGATCGATACCCGTTGGCGCATGCCGCCGGACAGCTGATGAGGGTAGGCCTTCAGCCGTTCTTCGGGGGAGGGGATGCCGACAAGACCGAGTGCGTCCCGTGATCGCTCCCACGCTACTTTCTTCGAGACTTTCTCGTGTGCAAATATCGCTTCCATCATTTGGGAATCGATGCGCAGAACCGGGTTCAGCGTCATCATCGGATCCTGAAAGATCATAGATATCCGATTGCCACGGATGGATTTCAGCGTCTCCTCCGGTGCATTGGCAATCTCATCGCCGTTGAACCGAATCGAACCTTCGACGATCCGTCCAGGCTGATCGATCAGCCCGAGAATGGAGAAGCCGGTGATGGACTTGCCAGACCCCGATTCGCCAACGAGACCCATGACCTCGCCCTTGTTGACGGTGAAATCAACGCCATCCACGGCTTTGACGACACCTGCGTGGGTGAAGAAATGCGTCTTCAGCCCGGCAACTTCGAGAACCGCTGTCATTTCTTCATCCTCGGATTGAGAACGTCGCGCAGCTGATCGCCGACAAGATTGATAGAGGCAACGGTCAGTAGAAGCGCAATCCCGGGAAAGACAGAGATCCAGTACCGGCCCGACAGCATGTACTCAAAGCCGTTGGCGATGAGGACGCCAAGTGACGGTTCGGTTTGCGGCAGACCCACCCCAAGGAAAGAGAGCGTAGCTTCCAGCGAAACCGCATGAGCTGTCTGCACTGTCCCAACCACGATCAGGGGGGCAAGGCAGTTCGGCAGGATGTGACGAAAAACTACCCTTGTCTTGGAAAGCCCGAGACACTGCGCTGCTTCGACATATTCCTTGCCACGCTCAACCAAGGCCGTGGCGCGAACAGTTCGCGCGTAATAGGCCCATTGGGCGACAACAAGCGCAAGAATGATCTTGTCGATGCCCTTGCCCAAAGCGGCAACCAGCATCAAAGCCACCAAGGCTGCGGGGAACGACAATTGAAGGTCGACAACCCGCATGATGACGGCTTCTGTCCTGCCGCCGGCATAAGCAGCGACCAGGCCAACGACCATTCCGACAAACAATGCGATCACGCCGGACGCCAGGCCTACGGAGATGGAAATCCTGAGCCCATAAAGTATAGCCGAATAAAGATCCCGGCCTGCGCCATCGGAGCCCAGCCACATGGTGTATCCGGCGAATGCTTCCGATCCGGGTGGCAGCCGTCCGTCGAGAACATCGACCTGCGCCAAGTCGTAGGGGTTCTGCGGCGTGATCCAGGGCGCAAGTATTGCGAGGGCCATGATGATCACGAGGACGAAGAACGCGGTTGCCGCAATGCGGCTTTCGAAAAACTCAGCCCGGAAACGCTGGAACGGTGTCTCGACCTTCACTTTGGCAGGCGCAGGAGATTGCAGTGTCGTCTCGGTCATGCACCCTGATCCTGCAAACGGACACGTGGGTCCAGAATTGAATAAAGGATGTCAACGACCAGGTTGATGACCACGAAGAACAGCACCATGATCATCAGGTAGGCGACGACGACGGGCCGGTCGAGTTGGAGAATGGCATCGATCAGCAACTTGCCCATTCCTGGCCAGGCAAAGATCGTTTCTGTCACAACCGAGAAGCCGATGAGGCTGCCGAACTCCAGGCCCATGACTGTGACCACCGGGATCATGATATTCTTCATCACATGAACAAAGATGATCCGCCTTGTCGAAATGCCCTTGGCCCTTGCGTATTTCACATAGTCCTGGCTCATGGCTTCCCGCACGCCGGCCCGAGTTAAGCGGATGGCAAGCGAGATTTTCAGAAGTGCCAAGTTAAGCGCGGGCAAGAAAATGTGCCGCAGACCGTCCCAGGTCGCCAAACTGGTCTCAATCCCGAAGATCGTTGCTGTGTCGCCCCGCCCTGTTGAGGGCAGCCATCCGAGTTCAACTGCGAAAAGCAAAATCAGCATCAGGCCGACCCAGAATGTCGGCAGGGAAAACCCGAGAATGGATCCCGCCATGATGCCCTTGGAAATCGGGTTGTCCGGATAAAGCCCGGAAAACAGACCAAGCGGGATGCCAATAACAATGGCAAGCATCAATGCACTGAACGCAAGTTCCAGTGTGGCCGGCATATGGTGCAGGATCAACTTCAGGGCTGGTTCGCCGAAGATGAAGGAATCGCCCAGATTGCCCTGGGCTGCCCCTTTAAGGAACAGCAGATATTGATCCCAGATCGGACGGTCGAGACCCAGCCGGCGGATTGCGGCCTCGATGTCGGCCTGATCGGCATCAGGGCTGACCAGCATGTAGACCGGGTCGCCAACAATGTTCACACCGAAGAAGACGATCACCGACATGAGAAACACGACAAGCAACGCCTGCATCAGCCGGCGAATGACAAAAACAGACATATGGAGTTCTCGGTTCAGGGACGTTCCGGGCCGCTAGGATCAGCAGCCCGGAAATCGCTGGTTATTCCTTCACGACACCCATGGCGAGCGTGTACTCATCGGTGCGGGGAATATACTTCAGGCCTTTTTTGGCCGCCCAGGTGTTGACCTGGAAGTGCGTCGGGATGATCGCGACATCATTGATGGCCATCTCTGTGGCTTCCGCGAGCAGGTCCTGACGCTTTTCGTCATCAACGGTCCGCAATGCTTCCTCGATCTTCGCATCGATTTCCGCATTGGAGTGGCGTCCACGGTTTGATGACCCGAAGCCCTTGTCCTTGTCGTAAGTGTGGATCAGGGACTTCAGCGGAGATGAAGCTTCGCCCGACCCGGCGCCCCAGCCGACCAGGATGAAGCTGAACTCCGGCTTACCATCGGCACCACCACGGGACGCGCGGCCGAAATAAACGGAACGCGGCATGGTTTCGACCGCAGTCTTGATTCCAACACGTGTCAGCATCTGACCGATCGCCTCAGCGATTTTTGCATCGTTGATGTAGCGATCGTTCGGGCCATGAATTGTCAATTGGAAGCCGTCCGGATATCCGGCTTCTGCCAACAGTTCCTTGGCACCATTCGGGTCGTAATCAATCGGCTGCAGGTTCTCCGACACGCCAAAGAAACCTTCCGGCAACAGCTGACCGGCCGGCAGTGCCACGCCTTCCATCACCCGGTCGACAATCGCATTCCGGTTGATCGACTTGGAGATCGCCAGACGCACGCGCTGGTCCAAAAGCGGATTTTTGATGTCGCTGCCGTCAGTGCCCTTCACAAAGGGGGAGTTCTCACGGAACTGGTCCAAATGGAGGTAGATTACGCGGTTCGAAACACCCTGGCTGAGCTGGATCTCGTCCTTGCCTTCAAGCACGCCGATATCTGTTGTCGGAACGCTGGCGATCATGTCGACATCACCTGCAAGCAGAGCAGCGACACGGCTCGGACCTGACTTGATCGGGCGGAAGTCGACTTCACTCCAGATCGGGGCCTCGCCCCAGTAGTCATCATTGCGCACCATGGTGATGCTTTCGCCCGGCTTGTAGCTTCCGAACTTGAACGGGCCGGTGCCAATCGCAGCGGTCCCAGTGTTGAAGTCTTCCGTCGCCGCGCCACATCCCGCGCTATCCGAGATCACGGGGATCGTCGAAATGTCGTTCGCCATCAACGGATACGGCGTTTCGGTGGAGATGTGGACGGTGTAGTCGTCGATTTTCTTGAAGGATTTGCCCTTCAAATAGGTGCCAAAGCCAGATGGGGAATTCGGGACATCCGGAGCCCGCTCCATGGTGCAAATGAAGTCATCTGCATTAAAGTCGCTGCCGTCATGAAATTTCACGCCTTCGCGCAGTTTGAATTCCCAAGTCAGCTCATCGATCGGTTGCCATGAAACGGCAAGGCCTGGCGACAATCGTTGCTTTTCGTCTTGTGCAATCAGGCGATCAAACAGGTGATACGAGATTGCGTTGTTCGGACCAAGATTGTGGAAATGAGGATCCATCGCTGTTGGTTCGGATGCCAACCCAATGGTCAGTTTTTCTGCGGATGCTGCCCCGGTCAACAAGGCAAACACGCTTACAGACACCGCAGCTGCGGCAGTAAGTTTTCTCATGACAATATAACTCCCTCGGAAGGCGCGGTGTCCTTTTGCCGGACTTTTTGCCGCACGCTGGAAAGGATGGTAGCTTGCAGAAAATTCATTGCCAACAGAGAAATTAATCCATTTTTGCATAGATCAATTCATCTTGTAGGCATGACCAATAAAAAGGCAGATCTCGATCCATGGCAGAGCCACGGCACAGACTGAGGGAAATGGAAGCGCTCCGTGCGCTCGTGACCACCGGCACGACCATTGGTGCCGCCCGTCGGCTCGGTGTATCGCAGTCGTCTGTAAGTCGCGCGTTGGGGCAATTGGAGCAGAGGGTTGGCCGGACTCTGTTTTTGCGGAGTACCGGCAAGATCGAACCGACCGCCGCGGCGCTCAGACTCAACGAGCAGCTTGATCCGCTTTTCGAAACGCTCGCTCTGATTGAAGGCGCGGAATGGGCGGAGGCCGATGAAGAGCCCTTGCGCCTCATTGTTCCACCCACACTTGCCCATAACTTCATCATCAAAAGAGTGGCGGCGTTCCTGAATCAGAACCCGGGCAAGAACCTGCAGCTGGATATTCAAGCAACGGATGTGCTCGTCTCAGGTATTCTGGATTTGCGCTATGATCTTGGATTGACCAGCGCCATGATTCAACGTTCCGGTGTGACACTCGTGCCGTGGCTCCGCTCTCATGTGGTTTGCGCCATGCCCAAAGGCCATCCCCTTGAGGCGAAGGAAATCGTGACACCGGCCGATCTGGAGGGCGTTGAGTTGATCGAGTTTCTAAGGCGTCTTGGAACTCGCGCGATCACCGAACAGTTGTTTGCCCGCTCGGGCGTCAAACCCCGGACGGTTGCGGAAACGGCGACGAACATGGCCGCTCTTGAATTGGTCCGCGAGGGGCTTGGTGTGACCGTACTCAATCCCTTTCCCGTACTTTCTGTGGGTGTGCCAAACATCTCTGTCCGGCCATTCGATGCACCGATCACTTATGATACCAGCTTCGTGTTGCCCGCGGGGCGCCAACCTTCAGAGCTTGCCCAGCAGTTCATGGAGTACATCAAATCGACCACACCGGCCGATGATTACTCAGAGGCCGTTTGACCGGCGATCAGCCACGACGAACAATTGCAGACAAAGAGATACAGACAAAGGATTGGGCATGACAAAACGCAGTGCAGCGATTGAAGCGGCGGCGAAGGGTTTCGAAGATGGCAGTTTTCAAAAGGATCTAACTGCGCTGGTCGCTGTCCAAACATCCAGCCGTGAGGAGGAGCATCGCTCTGACCTGTTGCGCTATCTGGATACTGAGATGCGCCAGCGGTTCGAGGCGATGGGATTTGGCGTCGACATCCATCCAAATGAAATGCTCGACCGGGCGCCCTTTCTCGTTGCCAAGCGGATCGAGGATCCAAGCCTGCCCACACTGTTTTGCTACGGGCACGGGGACACGGTTCCCGGAGAAGAAGGCCGTTGGAACGAGGATCGGGATCCCTGGACGCTGGATGTTGCGCAAACCCCGTCCGGCCCGCGCTGGTATGGCCGCGGCACCGCCGACAACAAGGCGCAGCATGCCATCAACATGGAAGCCATGCGCCATGTGATCGAAACGCGTGGCCGTCTTGGCTACAACGCCACGTTCCTGATCGAGATGGCAGAAGAAATGGGCTCGCCAGGGCTCTATGAATTTTGCCGGGACAACCGGGACATGCTTGCGGCCGATTTGCTGATTGCATCGGACGGTCCTCGGTTTTCGACAGACGCGCCGGATATCAAGCTCGGTACGCGAGGCGGTCTGAACCTGAGGTTTCGTTTGGAATACCGTGAAGGTGGCCACCATTCCGGCAACTGGGGAGGACTGCTGGCCAATCCGGCCATCGTGCTCATGCATGCACTGACAACTCTGATTAGCCGGACCGGCGAAATCCTTCACCCTGGACTCAAACCTGCCCATATCAAGAATTCCGTGCGCGACGCGCTTGCCAAGGTTACGGTCACATCCGGCCCGGATGATCCCAATATTGATCCCTGGTGGGGAGAGCCGGGCTTGAGCGGCGCCGAGAAAGTCTTCGGCTGGAACACAATTGAAGTTCTGTCCTTCATTGCTGGGGACCCGGAGAAACCTCAAAACGCTGTGCCGCCATTTGCGGAAGCTATCTGCCAGATCCGCTTTGTGGTGGACACGGACCCCGACACCTTCCTGCCGCTGATCCGTCAGCATCTGAAGGATAACGGGTTTGATGGCATCACTGTGGAACCGGCCCGGATGTCGATGCTGCGCGCTTCACGGCTCGATCCGGAACATCCGGCCGTTGCCTGGGCTGTCACTTCAATTGAAAAGACGACTGGAAAACCGGTCACCGTCATCCCCAATGCCGGAGGCTCCCTGCCAAACGACATCTTTCTCAACACCATCGGCATGCCAACGCTCTGGGTTCCACACAGCTACACCGGCTGTTCCCAACACGCCCCCAACGAACACGTCCTGCCGCATCTGATGAAAGAAGGGCTGGAGATGATGACCGGTCTGTTCTGGGATCTGGGAGACGGATTTCCCTAGCGTTCAGACGTCACCCTAGCTGCATTTGTTGGCGAGCTATGAAAAAGGCGGCGACTATAGCTGGTGTTTTGCTTGTCAAACTGACACTGGTCTGCCGGTTTCGAGTGACTTAGCCGCCGCATCTGCCAGGATCTGCGCGCGCAGACCGTCCTCAATGTTTGGAGATGGAATTGTCCCGTTTTTCAGGCAGTCAATGAAATGCGTGATTTCCGCCAGATAAGCTGCTTCATAGCGCTCCAGAAAGAAATGCTGGGCAGGAGCTCTCGCAAAGCCAGTTTGGGTGGCCATCTCGACTGTGTTTTCCAGGATGTTTTCTGCCCTCAGCATGCCTTTTGAACCGTGCACTTCCAGCCGCTGGTCATAGCCATATGCCGCCCGCCGCGAGTTTGAAATCTGGCAGATCTTTCCGCTTTCCGTTGTCAGCGTGACTGCTGCGGTGTCCACATCACCCGCCTTGCCAATTTCCGGATCGACCAGGGAGGAGCCCACCGCGAAGACCGTGACAGGTTCTTCGCCGAGGATAAACCTGGCCATGTCGAGATCATGGATCATCATGTCCCGGAACAGGCCGCCGGATGTCTTTATGTAGTCGATCGGCGGCGGAGAGGGGTCGCGCGACAAAATGGTGACCAGTTCGACTTCCCCAATGTCACCGCCGGCAATCCGGCTTTGCAGGTTTGCAAAGTTGGGGTCGAACCGGCGGTTGAAGGCCGTCAGGAACATGACGCCGTTTTCGTTGACCACCTTAACGCAGTCCCGCACCCGATCAGAGGACAGGTCGACCGGTTTTTCGCAGAAGATCGCTTTCTTCGCCCGTGCCGCCTGATGTATCAGATCGTAATGGGTCGTCGTTGGCGTGCCGATGATGACGGCGTCAATGTCATCGCTTTCGATAATGGCGGTGGCCTCCCGCACCTCTGCGCCGGTTGTTGTCGCAAGCGCCTGAGCGGGCGCATCGAATGCGTCTGCCACCGCCACCAGCTGCGCGTCCGCAGACGCCTGAATGGCGCGGGCGTGCACCTGGCCGATGCGCCCGCATCCGAGCAAACCAAATCTCACCATTTCCTATTCCTTGGGCTCGTTCTTGGATGGGCCACCGAAGGCCTTGAGAACACTGCGGGTCGCTGCGACCATCGGATCATGTGTTTCTGATAAGATCGTCACCCGGTCAAACCGGTCGGGATCCCGATTGACCGCGTCCCGCATCGCAGTTCCGAAGGCCTTGCGCAGCTCGGTTCCGATATTGAATTTGCAGATGTTCGTGTTTCTGGCGAGCTTCTGCCGCTGTTCGACAGGGACACCGGAGCCCCCATGGATGACCAGCGGGACTGTGGTTCGTGCCTGGATCGCGCTGATGCGGGCCTCGTCCAGTCCACCTTCCTTGTTCTCTTGAAGGTGAACATTGCCGACCGAGATCGCCATGGCGTCCACGCCGCTGTCTACCGCGAATTTTTCGGCATCCGCAGGGTCCGTGCCTTCAGAAGCATCCCCTTGCGCATATCCGACAAAGCCGATTTCCCCCTCGCACGATATCCCGGCGGAATGCGCTAGTTCCGCAATCCGTGCGGTTTCGTCGATGTTCTGGGAAAGCGGTTTGCGCGAGCCATCATACATCAGTGAAGTGAAGCCACTGTCGAGCGCTTGCTGGCATTCCTCGAATGTGTAGCCGTGATCAAGATGCGCCACCACGGGAACGGTTGCTTTTTCCGCGAGGTGCCGGAACATCGCTCCCAAAACGGGAAGAGGGGTGTGCTTGCGGCAGGACGGGCCTGCCTGCAAGATCACCGGAACACCTTCTTCTTCGGCGGCGGCCACATAGGCGCGCATGTCTTCCCAGCCGAGCGTCACCAGGCCGGCGACGGCATAACCGTCTTTCAAGGCCGGTTGAAGGACTTGGCTAAGCGTTGCCAGTGTCATTTGAATTTGGCCACCATGTCCTTGATCCCGGGGATCGTCTCGACCTGATAGGCATGGGTCGGCTGGAAATACTGCACCAGTGAACGCTGGCTGAGACCGCCCAGGATTGTGAAATAGTACATCTCGTACCCGGGCATGACGGCGCAGGGGTGGTAGCCCTTGTCGATCATGAAGGTTGAGCCGTCCATCAGCTGATAGGCTTCTCCGGGAACCCCCTCTTCGCGCTGAAGGATCTGGACACCAGAGCCATGTTTCGGCCGGAAGCGGAAGTTGTAGGTCTCATCGTGCCGGGTTTCATGCGGCAGACGGTCGGTGTCGTGCTTGTGGGCCGGAAAGCCGGACCAGCCGCCTTGGCCAACGGTGAAAAGCTCGCTGACCAGCAAACGGCCCACCTTGCCGTGCTGTTTTTGTCCAAGGATGTGCTTGATCTTGCGGTGGGTCTTGGTGTCGTCTGATCCGTACTGGACTAGATCGATGCCGTCGACGCGCACATCGAACGGCTCCAGCACTTCGTCATACCTTGCGCCAGCGATGAACGTCTCCGTTTCATCTGATGTGCAGATGATCGTCACCTTGGCCCCAACAGGGATGTAGACGCCCTCAGGCTCTCCGTCCCAGACGTCTTCGCCGCGGTTGCCGAGCTTGTCGAATGTGATGCCCTCAACCTCAACGGTCACCGTACCGGTTGCGGGCACGATGCAGGTTTCATAGCCGGGCACCTGATAGTGGAACGCCTCGCCCTTCTTGAGCTTGACGATGTTGAAATAGTTCAGCGGAACGGTCGGATTGTCGATGTCCACGATCGGCTTGTTCTGGTTGTCATGCGGCGCGATATGCATGGAATGGTCCTTTCAGACTGGATCAGCGTGCGAGAAATCGGGATCGAAATCACGCCTGAACCTGATCGCTCTTAAAGTGGTCGAGCATCTTTGGGCGTTTTCATCAAAACACCCGATGCTCTTGTGTCGGGCCGGGATGCGAGGCCAAGAACGCATCCAGTTCGGCTTTGTTCGGCATGGCGGGAGCGCAACCCGGTTTTGCAACAACGATGGACGCACAGGCAGATCCACGGAGGATGGCTTCCTTGAGCTCAAAACCATCTGCGATGGACGTCATGAGGCCGCTCATGAAACTGTCGCCCGCGCCATTGGGTTTGAGAGCTTCAACGGGGTAGATGCCCGTTCTGAACTCGCCATCGCGGGTGATGGTGATCGCTCCGGCTTCCCCCATCTTGTAGATCACCAGTTCAGCTGTTGTGCGCACGAGTTCCCGGGCTTTCTCCAGTCCCTTTTCATAGTCTCCGGCCATGAAGCCAAATTCCTCGTCATTGCCGACAATCATGTCGCATTGTGCAGCAGCGCGGGACAGAACATCGGCGGCGACGTCCGCCGACGGCCAGGAGTAGGGCCGGTAATCGACATCGAAGATCAGCGGCAGGTTTGCTGCCTTGGCAAGGTCGAAGGCCTTGAAGGTCGCGCTTCGCGAAGGCTCGGCTGCAAAGACAGTACCGGCGGTGATCAACGTGCCATATTTTTCGTAATCAACGCGGCTAACATCGTGCTCATCCATCTGAAAGTCGGCTGCGCCGTTTCGGTAGATGACATTGCGGTGGCCTTCGACCACAGACTCGTAAAAAGCAAGCGAGTTGCGGTATTCACCGCTAACAGGCGTAACATGCTCCGTATCGACGCCGTAGTGCTTCAGCTGGCCAATGCAGTAGCTGCCAACGCTGTCGTCCGAGACCCGGGTTACCAGTGCAGCCTTGCCGCCAAGCTTGCAGATGCCAGCGCCAATATTGGCGGCAGATCCGCCGAGACCCACCCCGAGCCGCTCAGCATCTTCGGCCCGCACCCCAGCATCGGTAAAAAAGTCGATCCCGGCGCGTCCCACCACAACGAAATTGTTCCGGGCAATCGCTTCAAGAAGCATCAGACCCCCCGGCGCTGTTTCGGACGCGTGGACTCCCAGTCCTCGTGCGCAGCCCGGACCTTGTCGCTCGATGTCACATGTGGGGTTCCAACCTCCCACCATGCGTGCCCTTCGGCTGTCCAGCCTTCATAGGCATCAACCTTCATGCAAATGACGTAGGTTTTATTGGCTGCCTTGGCCCGCTTGAAGGCCCCCCCAAGTTCAGCCGGATTGGACACCGTTTCCGCGTGCGCGCCCATGGACGCAGCGTGGGCCTCAAAGTCGACAGCAAACGGTTCTGGAACGGTTGGACAATCCGCAATGAGATTGTTGAAGCTCTCATTGCCGGTGTTGTTTTGCAGTTTGTTGATTACCGCAAACCCGCCGTTGTCGAGCACTAGAACGATCAATTTTTTGCCGGTCAAAACAGACGAGTAGATATCCGAGTTCATCAGCAGATAAGAGCCGTCACCGGTAAAGACGATCGTGTCCTTGTCCGGTTCGCGCTCGGACTGGGCAATGCGTGCGCCCCAGCCACCGGCAATCTCGTATCCCATGCAGGAATAGCCAAATTCGACATCAACCGTGCCGATGTCGAGGCTTCTCCAATTGGCAGTGACTTCCGCCGGCAGGCCGCCGGCCGCGGCAATAACGCGATCCCGGGGATCGCAGAGTTCGTTGACCACACCAATTGCCTGGGCATAGGAGTTTGGACGATTGCCATAAGACACGTTGTCGGCAACGTATGCGTCCCAGGCCTTCCGTTCTTCACTTGCTCTCCCGGTCCAGTCCGAAGGTGTCCTGTAGTCCACACAAGCCTCACCCAAGGCTAAAAGTCCAAGTTTTGCGTCGCCGACAACTGGAATAGACATGTGTTTGCCAGCATCATGGCGGGCTGCGTTGATTGAAATGAAACGGGCCTCGTGGGCAAAAGCGGTCCAGGATCCGGTGGTGAAATCTTGCAGCCGCGTACCGACTGCAAGAATGACATCTGCCTTTTCCGCCAGATTGTTGGCGCTGTTCGATCCTGTCACGCCGATCGGGCCCGCGTTCAAGGGATGCGTTGCCAGGAGATTGGCGCGGCCAGCAATGGTTTCGACCACCGGGATCTGGTGTTTTTCCGCAAAGGCCGTGAGTTCGCTGACCGCGCCACTGTATTGGACTCCGCCACCGGCAATGATCAGCGGGCGCTTGGCCGCCTTTAGAAGTGCCGCCGCATCGGCAATTTCCCGCTCGTCGGGGAAACTCCGGCGGATGCGATGTACCCGGCGCTCAAAGAAGCTTTCCGGATAGTCATAAGTCCAGCCTTGCACATCCTGGGGAAGGCCAAGAAATGCAGGTCCGCAGTCGCCAGGGTCCAGCATCGTCGCAATGGCGGCGGGGAGGGACTGAATGACCTGTGCCGGATGCGTGATCCTGTCCCAATAGCGTGTCACCGCCTTGAACGCGTCATTGACGCCAAGTGTCGGGTTGTTGAAGTGCTCAAGCTGCTGCAGCACCGGGTCGGGCAGGCGGGTGAGAAAGGCATCACCGCACAACATCAGCATGGGCAAACGGTTGGCATGGGCCAGCGCGGCAGAACTGAGAAGGTTCGACGTGCCAGGGCCCGCGCTGGCCGTGCAGAACATGAACCGCTGCCGCAGCCATTGCTTGGCGTAGGCGGCAGCTGCAAATCCCATGCTCTGCTCGTTTTGTCCACGATAAAGGGGCAGCTCTTCCCGGTGATTGTAAAGGGCCTCACCGAGACACGTCACATTGCCATGGCCGAAAATGCCAAAGCCGCCGCCGCAAATACGTATTTCCTTGCCGTCGACTTCGATAAACTGATTTGCCAGGTAGCGGACAATGGCCTGCGCAGTTGTGAGCTGAACCGTCTTGGAGCTCATCCAGGTCTCTCCCTGTAACGTGTTTTCTCGCAAGGCATTCGATTGGCGCTTGCGCGTTGTTGGTTCTCAAGATACAAATTTTGCAACCGGTTGCAAATCTTTTTCGAAAGAGGCAAAACGAAAACCGGAAACGGGAGTGAGGCATGGCGGAAATCGGGATCGGTATCCTCGGCGGAGGCTACATGGGCAAGGCGCATGCCGTTGCCATGTCTGCCGTCGGTGCTGTTTTCAACACCGTGTTGCGGCCGCGGCTTGAAATGGTGGGTGCAAGTTCACTTGCGTCTGCTGAAAAGTATCGAGATGCCTTCGGTTTCAACCGCGCTGCCGCCAACTGGCAAGATCTTGTCGAAAATCCAAGGGTCGAGGCGATCGTTATTGCTTCCCCACAGTCTACCCACCGGGATATTGCCGAAGCCGCATTTTCTTTGAAAAAGCCTGTTCTGTGCGAAAAGCCAATGGGCGCAAGCTTGGAGGATTCAGAGGCCATGGTCGCAGCTGCGGAGGCAAGCGGCTGTGTGAACATGGTCGCTTACAATTATATTCGTACGCCAGCTAGCCAGTACGCCCGCAAACTCATCGCTGATGGTGTCATTGGCGACATCACATGGTTTCGCGGTGAGCATACAGAGGATTTCTACGCGGACCCGAAAGCTCCGGCGTCCTGGCGCACAGAGGGGGATGCGAACGGAACCATGGGCGATCTCGCACCCCACATGATCAACGCTGCGCTTGCGCTGGTTGGCCCGGTGCGCAGTGTCATGGCGGAAATCGAACGGGTTCATGAAGACCGTCCCGGCGGCAAGGTAACGAACGACGACCATGGTCAGATGATGACGCGCTTCGAAAATGGAGCGATGGGACACATGTACTTCAGCCGGATCGCGACCGGCCGGAAGATGGGATACGCCTACGAAATCACAGGAACAAAAGGCGCTATCCGATTTGATCAGGAAGACCAGAATGCTCTCTGGTTGTATCTCATGGATGACAAGGACGCGGACCGGGGTTTCCGCAAAATCCTGACAGGCCCGGCGCATCCTGATTACGAATCCTTTTGCCAAGGCCCCGGGCACGGCACGGGCTACCAAGACCAGATCATCATTGAAGCCAAGGATTTTCTGGAGGCGATCCACTCGGGGGCATCCGTATGGCCAACTTTCCGGGATGGTCTTGCCGTCAAACACATCGTGGAAGCGGCCATGGAATCTTCGCGGACCAAAAGCTGGCAACCCTTGGAAACAACTTAAGATCACTGTTTGAAAGGCTCGCAAGATGAGCATTAGAATTGGCAATGCGCCGTGTTCATGGGGCGTTGAGTTTCCCGACGATCCTCGCAATCCGGCTTGGAAGGCTGTGCTGGAGGAGTGCTCGGGAGCAGGATACAAGGGCATCGAACTTGGACCGGTCGGGTTTATGCCTGAAGACCCTGCAGTCCTTTCGGAAGCCCTTGTGCAGTACGACCTGGAACTGATTGGCGGCGTCGTGTTCCGGCCGTTTCATGACCCGGATGCCTGGGAGAATGTGTTGGATGGTACGCACCGGACGGCCAAGGCGCTGGTGGCGCATGGCGCCCAGCACATGGTGCTGATCGATTCCATTTCGCCCCGCCGCGCTCCAACAGCTGGGCGACCTGACAAAGCTGAGCAGATGGATACTTCTGAATGGGCGGCTTATCGGGACCGTATTGCAGAGGCGGCAAAAATCGGCACCGAAGACTATGGCCTGACCGTCGGAATCCATGCGCACGCAGCTGGCTTCATGGACTTTGAACCGGAGCTGGAACGGCTTTTGGACGAGGTCGATGAGAAGTATCTGAAGATCTGTTTTGACACCGGCCACCATTCTTATGCCGGATTTGACCCTGTCGCGTTCATGGAGCGCAACATCGGGCGGATCTCCTACATGCACTTCAAGGACATCGACCCGAAAGTTAAGGCCGATGTGGTCGCCAATCGGACAGGTTTCTACGATGCCTGCGGGCAAGGCATCTTCTGCAATCTCGGCGACGGGGATGTCGACTTTCCAAAGGTGCGGCAGATCCTTCTCGACAACGGGTTCCAGGGATGGTGCACGGTGGAGCAGGACTGCGACCCGACACTCGATGTGTCACCAATAGACGATGCACGGGCGAACCGGGAATATCTGGAATCCATCGGTTTCAAATAAAGGCAGGACCAATGGCACGATTGAATTGGGGCATGATTGGGGGCGGCGAAGGCAGTCAGATCGGGCCGGCGCACCGGCTAGGCGCCGGGCTTGATGGCGCGTTTTCCTTTGTTGCAGGTGCGCTTGATCACCGGCCTGAAGCGGGCCGCGAATATGGCCAACGGTTGGGTTTGGCGGCTGATCGTGCCTATGGTGACTGGCGGGAAATGCTGGACGGCGAAAGGGGGCGAAAGGACCGTGTCGATCTGGTCACAGTGGCAACGCCGAACGCAACCCATTTCGAAATCACCAAGGCTTTCCTTGAGAACGGGTTTCACGTCCTTTGCGAAAAGCCAATGACCATGACGGTCGAGGAGGGCGAAGAAATCGTTCGGATTTCCAAAGGAACCGGGAACATCTGCGCGGTCAACTATGGCTACACCGGCTATTCACTGGTTCGGCACATGAAGGCGATGGTCGCACGCGGTGATCTTGGAAAGATACGCTTGGTCAAGGCGGAATTTGCTCATGGACACCACGCCGACGCGGCCGACGCAGATAACCCGCGGGTCCGGTGGCGGTATGATCCGGCCCAGGCCGGGGTTTCTGCGCAATTCGCCGATTGCGGGATTCATGCGCTTCACATGGCGTCGTTTGTGACCGGGCAGGAGGTGGAACGGTTATCCGCCGACACTGTATCCTGTATTCCAAGCCGCGAGCTTGAAGATGATGCCATGGTGAACTTCCGAATGGACGGAGGAGCGGTTGGCCGGCTTTGGACGTCCTCTGTCGCAATTGGACGGCAACACGGATTGACCCTTCAGGTTTTTGGCGAAAAGGGCGGATTGCGGTGGTCCCAGGAGCAGCCCAATCAGCTCTACTGGATGCCACTCAACAGACGCCTGGAGATCATCGAGCGGGGGGAAGGGGGATTGTCACCCGAGGCCGACCGGACATCGCGGGTTACAATCGGGCATGCGGAAGGCATGCCGCTGGCATTTGCCAACATTTACACCGATCTCGCCGAAGCCATTCAGGCGCGTAAGGATGGCAGGCCGATGGATCCGGCGGCGGATCTTTACCCGCGAGCCGAAGATGGCCTGCGTTCAATGGCGGCGGTTTTTTCGGTCGCGGACAGCGGAAAGCGAGACGGCGTCTGGGTGGACGCGCGCCCTCCCATGTTCAAGTAAGCCCGGATGCTTGCGTTTCAACGTCCGGTTTTGTCTAGCTAGGACACCGGGCGCAGGGTGCCACGTTCGATCACTTCGCAAGGAAACAGCCGGGCTTCAGGATACCTGGCCGGGTCTTCGAGCATTGAGACAATCAGTTCCACAGAGGAATTGATGATTTGTTGAACCGGTTGGCGGATCGTCGTCAGATTGATGTTCTGCCAACTTGCCATTTCCATGTCGTTCAAGCCAATGATGCCGATATCGCCGGGAACATTCAGGCCGGCATCCTCAATCGCGCTCAACACCCCAATCGACAGGACATCATCGCCGCAAAAATAGGCTTCGGCGAGCGGGCGGATATCAAGAAGGCGCTGCATTTCTTCCCGACCAGCCTCAAAGGAATAGGCCTTCGCGTAGCTCACCGTCATTTCCATGTCTGGATGCCGGGAAATCTCTTCGGAGAAGCCTTTGAATCTGTCCTGCGTAGATGTTGCCGTTTCTGGTCCTCCAAGAAATGCGACATGCTTGTAGCCACGTTTGGCAAGTTCCAGCGCCGCCATCCGGCCGCATTCCACGTTGTCGATGCCGACCACGTGGAATTCAGGCGCGGTCGAATATCGTCCGAAGCTGTTCACCACCGGCACTCCGGCATCCTTGAATGCCTTCGAAAAGCCAGGTGGCAGGGTGGACGAGGCAACAACCACGCCGTCGACTGAGTACTGCCGGAGCATGCGCACGGATGCTTCCGGGTCGGTCTCATCGGACAGATTTACCAGAAGCGGCCGCAACCCCACGCCCTGAAGCTTGCGCGTAAATTGGTCAAACACTTCGAGAAAAATCGGATTGTGAAAGTTGTTGGACACAAGGCCAATCAGTTTCGTGCGTCTTGTGGTCAGTCCGCGGGCTAGAATGTTCGGCGTATAGCCAAGCTTTGTTGCCGCTTTCTCAACTTTGCGGCGGGTCTTGTCTGAAACGGATGCGCCGTCAGTAAAGGTGCGCGACACCGCAGAGCGTGACACGCCTGCAAGTTCGGCAACTTCTTTCAAGGTAACGGTCATCGGTCCATCAATCCAAACAGTTAGATTAGGTGTCTTACCTCAACAGGCCTCAACGATCAGTATGAATTTGCGATTTCCATTTTGCAACCGGTTGCAAAATGGAGCGGATCATGTTTTTCTTAAAAAGAGAGAGGGCTTCGAGCCGCTCTTTGACCATGAAAATGGCAATCCTTGGGAGGAAGGAATGAAATCTACCCTTAAGTCGCTGCTGCTTGCCGCAGCGGTCATTGCTGCTCCGCTTGCCGGGGCTCAAGTCGCATCAGCCGAAGGTGAGAAGTATATTCTCGTCAGCCACGCGCCGGACAGCGACAGCTGGTGGAACACCATCAAGAACGGCATCGCCCTTGCCGGTGATCAGATGGGCGTTGACGTCGAGTACCGCAATCCACCGACCGGTGACCTTGCGGACATGGCACGCATCATTGAGCAAGCCGCGGCTTCAGGACCGAACGGTATCATCACGACATTGTCCGATCCGGACGTTTTGTCCGGGCCAATCAAGGATGCTGTGGCATCCGGCATTGATGTCATCATCATGAATTCCGGTACACCGGACCAGGCCCGCGAAGTCGGGGCCTTGATGTATGTCGGTCAGCCGGAATATGACGCCGGCCATGCAGCGGGCCTGCGCGCCAAGGGAGATGGCGTGACAAGCTTCCTGTGTGTGAACCACTACATCAGCTCGCCGTCATCGACAGAGCGCTGCCAGGGTTTTGCGGACGGACTTGGTGTGGAGCTGGGTGATCAGATGATCGACAGCGGCCAGGATCCAGCTGAAATCAAGAACCGTGTTCTTGCGTACCTCAATGCCAACCCGGATACCGATGCCGTTTTGACACTTGGTCCGACCAGTGCGGATCCGACCTTGCTGGCGTTGGATGAGAACGGCATGGCCGGTGACATCTACTTTGGTACGTTCGACCTTGGTGAGAACATCGTTGAGGGCATCAAAAGCGGTGTCATCAACTGGGGGATTGATCAGCAACCGTTCTTGCAGGCTTATCTGCCAGTCGTGGTCCTGACCAATTACCATCGCTATGGCGTTCTGCCGGGCAACAACATCAATTCCGGCCCGGGCTTCGTGACCAAGGACGGGCTGACCCTCGTTGAGAAGTTTGCGGGCGAATACCGCTGATCCTCATGGGTTTAGGGTGGCGCGTTGCGCCGCCCTTTTTCACGAATATCAAATTAAAAAAATTGAGCCGGGGAGGGCCACATGACCGAGGCCAACGTGGCAGCGACTGCTGATGAGCGGGTAAAGCAGCAATCCAGCTTGCAAAAAGCTCTTATCCGCCCGGAACTCGGCGGGATTTGCGGCACGATAATCGTATTTGCCTTGTTTCTTATTTTCGCCGGCGACAGCGGCATGTTCAGCGCTCAAGGAGTGATGAACTGGTCGACTGTTTCCGCGCAATTCATGATCATTGCCGTTGGCGCCTGCCTTTTGATGATTGCGGGCGAATTTGATCTTTCGGTCGGGTCCATGATCGGCTTTTCCGGCATGATGATCGCCATCTTTACAGTGACGCTTGAGTGGCCTGTTTGGCAGGCGATCCTTGCAACCTTTGTCATGGCGCTCGCGATCGGCGCGTTGAACGGTTACATCGTGGTACGCACCGGACTGCCGAGCTTCATCGTAACACTTGCATTCCTGTTTATCCTGCGTGGCTTCACCATCTATCTGCCGCAAATCATCGAGCGCAAAACCATCATCGGTGGTGTCGACCGCGCGGCTGAAGGGGATTGGTTCGCAGCCCTGTTCGGCGGCAAGATCCTGACCGGTTTCTTCGCCTGGATGGGTGACGCTGGCATCATCGATGTGTTTGAGCGTGGCTCACGCGCTGGGCAGCCGGTGGTCGAAGGCATCCCAATGCTGATCGTCTGGGCGATCGCACTTGTCATTGTTGGCCACATTATTTTGACCCGCACCCAATTCGGAAACTGGATTTTCGCGGCTGGCGGTGATGCACAGGCTGCGCGCTATGTGGGGGTTCCTGTCAATCGCGTCAAAATCCTTATGTTCATGTTCACTGCCTTTTGCGCCACCGTCTTTGCGGCATGTCAGGTCATGGAGTTCGGTTCTGCCGGGGCTGACCGCGGGCTGCTAAAGGAATTTGAAGCGATCATCGCGGTTGTCATCGGCGGAGCACTGCTCACTGGCGGGTACGGCTCGGTGATCGGAGCCGCGCTTGGTGCATTGATTTTTGGCGTGGTTCAGCAGGGTCTATTCTTTGCAGGTGTAGAGAGTTCGCTTTTCCGGGTTTTTCTCGGCGTGATCCTGCTCTTTGCCGTGATCCTTAACACCTACATCCGCCGCATCATCACAGGGGAGAGATAAGATGACGTCCACGCACGCTCCCATCATTCAAATGCAGGGGATCGAGAAGCATTTTGGCTCGGTGATCGCGTTGGCCGGCGTCTCGGTCGATATTTATCCGGGCGAATGCCATTGCCTGCTCGGCGATAACGGTGCGGGCAAATCGACCTTCATCAAGACCATGTCCGGTGTTCACAAGCCAACAAAAGGGGAAATTCTATTTGAGAGACGACCGATGCATTTTGCCGATCCGAGAGATGCAATCTCGGCCGGTATTGCGACCGTGTATCAGGATCTCGCGATGATCCCGCTGATGTCTGTCAGCCGGAACTTCTTTATGGGCAATGAGCCGATCCGGCGCCTCGGTCCGCTGAAGCTCTTCGATCATGACTATGCAAACCGGGTTACCATGGAAGAGATGCGCAAGATGGGCATAAATCTGCGCGGACCGGATCAGGCCGTTGGAACCTTGTCCGGCGGTGAGCGCCAGACCGTTGCCATCGCGCGCGCAGTTCATTTCGGAGCCAAGGTCCTGATCCTTGATGAACCGACCTCGGCACTCGGTGTCCGTCAGACGGCAAACGTTCTGGCGACGATCGACAAGGTGCGTAAGCAGGGCATCGCGGTTGTTTTCATCACACACAACGTCCGCCATGCGCTTGCTGTTGGAGACCGGTTTACGGTGCTGAACCGCGGTCAAACACTTGGTACGGCGCAACGCGGCCAGATCACGCCGGATGAACTTCAGGACATGATGGCCGGGGGGCAGGAACTGGTTGCCTTGGAGGATTCTTTAGGGGGAACAGTTTAGTAGATGCAGTCTCGGTGATCGACCGGGGCGGCAGTCTTCATAACTTCATGCTCTATGATTGGAGTTTTATTAGCTTTTGGCCGTGAGGACTGCTCGTTGCCATGTTCCCATCAGTCTCAAAAAGATGGGTCCTGTGTGCTATGCGCTGGTTCAATCGCATCGGTTTTTATCGAAGCGTGCTGTCATGCGTATTGTGATCTAGGCTGACGCTGGCTCCAAGAAACATTTGCATACTGGTAAGCCCGCAGCCGACCTTACAGGCGAGCCGGTCCTTCTGAATTGATGTGTACCGCTGCAATTTACCAAGCCGTTGAGCCAAGTTGGGCCCTATTTGGTTCTGATATGATGTGCCAATGACAAGTCTGAGTGCGTCTCTGTCTAGGGGCTAGTCACGCATCATAACTTCACGTCCTTTGTGAAGACGGCGCTGTCCCGAGCTATCTATCAAGGCTGCCTGGGAGCAGCCTCCCATGTTGGATCCAAACCCAGTGCGATTCCCTTCTCCTTGATCATACATTCATCAAAGTGACACCAAGCACCGATAAGGTGTTTTGGAAACGTTTCCAAAAAGCGGAAAGTCTCACTTTGAAACCCAAACAACCGACCATCAAGGATGTTGCAGAACGCGCGAGGTGCGGCATCGCGACCGTGAGCCGCGTTCTCAACGAGACGGGGTCGGCGAGCCTGGACACCCGGGAGCGGGTGATGGCGGCGGCGGCGGCGCTCGGCTTCGAATTCAGCGCCCTTGGCCGGTCCTTGCAAAGCAACAGAACAAAGACGCTGGGGTGTGTAGTGCCGTCCCTCGCCAATCCCATCTTCGCCGATGTGGTTCAAGCCGCGCAGCGGGTCGCCAATGCAAAGGGCTATCAGCTTATTCTGGCGTGTTCGGAGTATGATGAGGACCTTGAGCTGAAAGCCGTTCGCATGCTTTTGGCCAAGCAGGTGGATGGCTTGATCCTGACTGTTAACAATGCGCAAGCCAGTGAGGCCCTGTCTTTGGTCAGCCGGAAAAACCTCCCGGCGGCACTCGTCTACAACCGGCCTGTGCACGATCTCAAGTCATGGGCGGTCGACAACGGGGAGGCGGCGCGGGCGGTCGCAGAAGCCTTTGCAGGTCATGGGCACCGTCACACCGGATTTTTAGCCTTGCGGTTTCATCGCTCCGACCGGTCTCGCGAGCGGTATGATGGCTATGTGGCCGCCTGCCTTAATTTGGGCCTGGAGCCGCCGGTCCTGTTGGAGATCGAAGAACAGGACGGCCAATTACTCGACTTGCTCGGGGGGCTACTGGACCGCAACAAGGCGCTGACCGGCATCTTTGCGTCGAATGACTACCTGGCTCTGGCCGCGATCAAGGCAGCCAGGCAGCTTGGCAGACGCATTCCGCAGGACCTGTCGATCGTCGGTTTTGACGGCATCTCGTCCGGCCAGATGGTCGATCCCAATCTGGCAACAATCGTAACGGACCCGGCGGCTATGGGCTTAGGTGCCGCTGGCTATGTTCTGGCGCTTCTGGAGAACGAGGCGGTTCCCCGGCCGCTCGATGCCAAGCGCGCATTCCGTTTCCGGACAGGGGGCACCCTTGGCGCCTCTTCGACGGGAAAAGCGGATGACAGAGAAGCGGCAACTTCTCTGTCATCTTTCTTGCAACCCCTAAGAACCAGTTGAGTTGTTTCAGGAGTCGCTGACATGAAACGTACACTTTTCGCATTGGCCATGACAATGGCTGCCGTTGTTCCAGCAAAAGCAGATGATGCCGCTTGTTACAACTGCCCGCCACAATGGGCCGATTGGGCGTCCATGCTGGAGGCCATCAATGACAAGCTCGGGATCAAGCTGCCGCATGACAACAAGAATTCCGGCCAGACCCTGAGCCAGCTTCTGGCTGAACGGGGTGCACCGGTCGCCGATGTTGCCTATTACGGCGTGACCACTGGGATCAAGGTCGGCAATGAGGGCGTTGCAGCGGCCTACAAGCCGGCTGGTTTCGAGGATATCCCGGACGGACTGAAAGATCCGGAAGGCAAGTGGTTTGCCGTTCACTACGGCACGCTCGGGTTCTTTGTGAATGTTGATGCCTTGGGCGGAGCTCCGGTCCCGCAATGCTTTGCTGATCTGAAAAAGCCGGACTACCGCGGTATGGTTGGCTATCTCGATCCGTCTTCGGCATTTGTCGGCTATGCCGGTGCTGTTGCAGCCAATCTTGCCTTTGGCGGCGATCTGGAAAACTTCGATCCGGCGATTTCCTACTTCAAGGATCTTGCCCAAAACGATCCGATCGTTCCCAAACAGACGTCCTTTGCGCGGGTTGTGTCCGGGGAGATCCCGATCCTCTTTGACTATGACTTCAACGCCTATCGCGGCAAATATGAAGAAGATGGCAAATTCGAATTCGTTCTGCCCTGCGAGGGATCCGTGCGCGTGCCGTATGTCATGAGCCTTGTGGAGGGCGCGCCGAACATGGAAGCGGGCAAGAAAGTTCTCGACTTTATCCTTTCGGATGAAGGGCAAGCGATCTGGACCAACGCCTATCTCCAGCCGTCTCGCCCTGTGGAGCTGCCGGCGGACGTCGCCGCCAAGTTCCTCCCGGCCAGCGAATATGAGCGAGCTGTTGCCGTTGACTATGCTCACATGGAGCGCGCGCAGGCTGGTTTCGGTGAGCGTTACCTGAACGAAGTCAAGTAAGTCATTTTTCCTGAGGCGGCCGCGCCGTTCGGCCCGGCCGCTTCTGCGGACCTTTCCCATGACACAACGTTCCTTCACAGCCGCCTGCCTGGTGCCGCTGGCCGTCTTCACGCTCGCCTTTCTGGCCTTTCCCCTGGTCAAGCTGGTGCAGGGCTCGGCAGCCTCGCAGTACGGTTGGGCGATCTACCTGCAGATCCTCCAAAAGCCCCGCTACATCCAGACGCTTTTCAACACAGTGCTGGTCTCGCTCAGTGTCAGTCTCGCAGCGCTTGTGATCGCGTCGACGGCCGGGCTTTTTCTGGCACGCAACCGGTTCTTGGGGCGGGGCTTGCTCCTGTCCATTTTGACCCTGCCGCTTGCTTTTCCCGGCGTTGTGATCGGGTTCCTGATCATTTTGCTCGGCGGACGGCAGGGCCTCATCAACCAGGTGCTGCCGGGTCATGTCGTCTTTGCTTATTCCATCACGGGTCTGTTTCTCGGATATCTTTACTTTTCCATTCCCCGCGTGCTGCTCACCGTTATGGCGGCCGTCGAAAAGCTGGATCCGGCGCTGGAAGAGGCGGCCCGCACGCTTGGGGCGTTCAACTGGCGGGTGGTTGTCGACGTCATCCTGCCGGGCCTCGCCCCATCCCTGGTCGCGGCTGGGGCGATTGCCTTTGCAACGGCGATGGGCGCATTCGGCACCGCCTTCACCTTGGCAACCAACATCGATGTACTGCCGATGGTCATCTATACGGAATTTACGTTGTCGACGAACATTGCCATGGCGTCTGCTTTGTCGGTCATCCTGGGTCTGGTGACGTTGGGGCTTTTGTTCGTGGCCCGCAGTTTCGCCGTGACCACCGTGGCGGCAGGGGGCTGACATGCGCAAATCCTCTGCCTGGTATCTCCAGCTTGCCGTCACGCTTCTGGCCGCGGCCTTTCTGATCGTTCCGGCTCTGCAATCCATCTTGGCGGGGCTGACCGTCAGCTATTTCCGTGGCCTGTCCTCCGGTCTGACGCTCAAATGGCTGGCGGAAGTCTGGGAGCTTTATTCAGGCAGCATCTTTCTGTCGCTCTGGATCGCATTCATGTGCCTTCTGGTCACCTTGCTCATCGGCGTTCCGTCCGCCTACGCGCTCGCCCGAAATCCGGGCCGCTGGTCTCGGATGCTGGAGGAGTTCATATCGCTGCCGCTTGCGGTTCCGGGGCTTGCTTTGGCGCTGGCGCTTTTACAGCTCTACGGCACAATGAAGGGATTTCGCACGTCCTGGGCCTTCATCCTGGTCGGCCATGTTATCTACACCCTGCCGTTCATGGTGCGCTCTGTTCTTGCGGTGTTGATGGCCATGGACTTCAGGACGCTGGAGGAAAGCGCGGCGACCCTTGGCGCATCACCGGTCACCCGGTTCTGGACCATCATTGTTCCAAACGCGATGCCGGGCATCCTGGCGGGTGCCTTGACGGTGGTCACTCTGTCGATTGGCGAATTCAATCTCACGTGGATGCTGCATACGCCTTACCTCAAGACGCTGCCGGTTGGCCTCGCGGACAGCTATGCCTCCATGCGCCTGGAGATTGCCTCGGCCTATACCCTTGTTTTTTCGTCATGATCGTGCCGCTGCTGATGGCCATGCAATGGGCTTCCACGCGGGCGCAAAGGATTGTCCAATGACGCTCACCATCGAGAACGTCCATAAAACCTTCGCGGACGGAACACAGGCGCTGAAGGCCACGAACCTCCAGGTTGCAGATGGAGAAATCCTGTCGCTTCTGGGGCCTTCCGGGTGCGGCAAGACCACTTTGCTGCGGATCATTGCCGGGCTGGAACAGCCCGACAGGGGCGGGCGGCTCCTGTTTGATGACATGGAAGTCACGGAGCTTGCCGTTAAGAACCGAAATGTCGGCATGGTGTTTCAATCCTACGCCCTGTTTCCGAACATGTCCGTGCACGCGAACATCGAATACGGCCTGATAGTGCGCAGAGTACCAAAGGCGGAGCGGCTTGAGCGTGTTGCCGAACTGCTGTCCCTGTGCCGGCTTAAGGATTACGCGGCGCGGTCGATCACGGCCCTGTCGGGCGGCCAGGGGCAGCGGGTTTCCTTGGCGCGGGCGATGGCGCCGCGGCCAAAAATCCTATTGTTGGATGAGCCGCTGTCGGCTCTCGATGCGGCGTTGAGAGATCAGCTGCGCGATGAACTTGCCGCCATGTTGCGCCAATTCAACATATCTGCGGTTTTCGTGACCCACGACCAGGCTGAAGCCATGGCCATCGCCGACAGGATAGCGGTAATGTCAGAGGGTTCCATTCAGCAAATTGGCAGCCCGCAGGAGCTGTATCATGCGCCCGCGTCCAGGTTTGTGGCTCGCTTCATTGGCAAGGCCATGCCGCTTGCCGGGACCTGGGCCGGACAAACGCTTCAGCTGAAAGGCGGGGCGCTAGACGTCCCAGGAGCATCGCCGCACACCGATATCTATGTGCGGTCTGAAAGCCTGAAAGTCGATCCGGGCGGCATGTTGGCCGGGCTGGTGCAAAGCGTCACCTTCTCGGGCGGTCACTACCGTCTTGGGCTGAGCGGCCTGACGGACAGCCCGGAGCTCATCTACGCGCACAGTTACGGCAAGATAGCCCCCGTTGTCGGCAGCACTGTGCGCCTGACCGTTGAACCAAACGACCTCATTCATCTTTGAGACACCCAAGCCAATGAGCAAAGTACTGCAGATTTCAGATACGCATATCGTTCCGGACAATCAGCTGGCCTATGAGACCGCCGATACCGCAGCGGCGCTTGACGATACCGTGTCGACAATCAACCGCCTCTTGCCGCAGATAGGTCCAATTGATCTTGTGCTGGTGACCGGCGACCTTACGGAACATGGCACAGAAGAGGAGTACAGCCGGTTCAAGACACTGCTGGCTTCGTTGGACGTCGCTTACCGGGCTGTGCCCGGCAATCATGACAGGCGGGGGACAATGCGGGCTAGTTTTGAGATAGAGGACTGGATGCCGGCCTCCGGCCCGCTGAACTGGTCGCAGGATCTCGATGCGTTTTCAGTCATTGCACTCGATAGCTCGGTCGAAGACAAAGCCTACGGTGCTTTTGAGCCTGAAACGTTGGTCTTTCTTGAACGTGAGCTGGACCGGCTAAATGATAGACCCGTCCTCGTGGGTTTCCACCATCCGCCGTTTCCCGTCGGGATCACCCCAATGGATCGCAACAATCTCATCAAGGCGAACGGCCTGGAAGCCGCGGTATCAAAGTATCCGGGTGAACTTCGTCTGGTCTGTGGCCATCTTCACAGATCTATTGCCGGACTGCTTGGCAGCAGACTCTGCCAGGTCTGTCCGGGAACATCGCATGCGGTGACCCTGGACCAGCGGCCAGAGAATACCAACAGCCTAACGGTCGAACCTGGTGGCATGATGCTGCACGAGTGGCGCGATGAAGGTTTTCTTAGTCATCTACTTCCGATCGGGCAATTTGGTGGGCCGCATCCATTTTTGGGTTACGATTAATCAGAGACCAGCAGTATTGCGTGTTGGTAAATCGCTGCCCAGGTTGCCTTATCATCTAATCAAAAGCGGCTGTCAGACGCCCAGGCCCGATGCGCAAGCGCGAAACTCACGGACTTCGGGGGCTGCGCCATCGAGCGGTATCTGAACGGCCTGATCACCCAGCAGCGCCGTGGCGGTGGTGTTGAATTCCAGGCCATCCAACACATTGCCAAAGCCCCGATCGGTAACCGTGAGCGTTCCTCCACCGGGCGTGATGACGTGCCGGTCGGTGGCGATGGTGTTTGAATTTGGTCCAACAAAGCGCATGGAAAAAACCGGGCCGGGTGTCCAGGGGCGGTTTGGTGTGATGGCGATGAAGTACTCAGGTACTGCTGGATCGAAGACGACCCGAACGGACGCGGTCTCATCATTGTGAAGCAATTCGCAAACTCGGCCGGCGCGGAACTCCCATGCTAATGCCGGGGAGGTGAACAGCACGAGAAGTAAGACAGTCAGAGCACGCAACATGTATTTCCCCTTGATGTTTTGAACAGCTCTGGCTGTCGAAGATCTGAAGGGCATCTTGCTATGGGGACTGCCAGGACCGCAAATGCTTTCCTGTCGAGCGTTTTGGACCGGTCGGTGACAGAATCAATTTGCGGCTGTCGGTCCGGGGTTGAAAAGAGTGGCCGTTTCACTTCAGCAAGACAAACGGCCGCTGTTTCTGTTTCTCTTGGTAAGGCGCGCTAACGCACCATGGTGAGGCGATCCCAGTCTGCGTAATCGGGAGACCCTTCACGGCGAACGGTGCCTTCATATCCATATTCGATCATGTGGATCATGGTCGAGGTTTCCTCGGCGAGGACGACCGCATAACTTTCCGGCAAGTCCGATCCTGCGAGATTGCCCTTATTGGTAAAATCCGGCCATCCGGCATGGTTGGTACCGCGCGGTGCACTAAAGGGAACTCCGTGCAGGGAGCCGGCCAGAGGCAGATGGCAATGCCCATGAAAGATGTGCCGAATCTTGGCCGCATGCCGTGAAACGACTTGGCCGAATGCGTCTGCATCCTTCAGCATGATCTGGTCCATGGGTGCAATACCGATCGGCACCGGGTTGTGGTGCATGAACAAGAAAACCGGGGCAGTGGCTGCAGAAAGCTCCCGATCGAGCCAGTCTTGCCGTTTGGAGCAATAAAAACCGGCATGAGTATCCGGTCCCCAGGTGTCCAACAGAATTGCCGTGCCTTCACTCAACGGAACAACCGCTTGAACAAAGCCGTTTTCGTCCGCGCCTTCCGGAAAAACAGACAAAAAAACGTCCCGCTCGTCGTGATTGCCAATGCATAGATGAATAGGGAGCGGGCATTCGGCGATTTCTGCTTTCAGGCGCAGATAATCGTCTTTGTCGCCCCAATCAGAAAGATCACCGGTGATGAAAATGGCTTCGGCGTCGGGATGATGGGTTATGGCGTGACGAAGGGCTTTCCGGAAATTCTCATTCGGATCCCGTCCAGCGATCGTGTCGCCCGGTTTGGTCAAATGAATGTCCGTCAGTTGGAGAAGTTTCATGTCTTCCTCCTTGGATTATTTTTGTGATGAAAAACGCCGCCCGGTAGACCGGGCGGCGCAAGAAGGAAGGTTGATCAGTTGGACGGCAGAAGATCTGAAACTTCTTCGTCCAGCTGTTCTTGCAGCTCGGCCATGTCGTCGAATTCGCCGGTCACAATGCCTTCGATCCCGTCGTAGATGACCTGAGTGATCGCCAAGCCATTGTCACCCGGGTAAGCCTGCCAGTCGCGCAGCAGTGGCAGCTGGCGGACAGCGGTCTCTTTGTTCGGGTTCTGTTGGTAGAAATCCGCCAAGATGACTTCGTTGGCAGCCTTGTTCGGCGGCATGTAACCTGTTGTACGCGCAACATCGGCAGCCCCTTCACCGGAAGTGATGAACTTGAGCCATTCCCAGGCAGCGTTCAGCACCTTCGGATCTTCAGAAGAAGATACCAGCATGGCCGCGTTGCCGCCGGCTGGCAGGCCTTTCGGGCCAGATGCTTCGATGCCCGGATACTCGTTGGTCTTCAGCTCAAAATCGCCTTTGGCACGCTCAACAGCACCCAAAGCAGAAGTAGACCAGAACATCATGCCGATTTCACCAGCGGAGAAGGAGGCAAGGGCTGCTTTCCACTCAATGTTCTGCATGTCGCAGCCGCGGAAGATACCTTTCATGGTTTCCAGCGACTTCAGGCCTTCGTCGGAAGAAATCTGAAACGCGTTGCCTTCCATTGTGGCTTTGTCCTGCGACCACATCAGAGCCTGCAGGAACCAGTTGCCGGTGATGTTCCAGCCCCAGAACATCGGGTTTTTGACGCCGGCCTCATGGAGCTTGCCGCAAACTTCAACGACTTCATCCCAGGACTTCGGCAGGTCGGCTGCAGACGTAATCCCGGCTTTCGCCATGACATCCATGTTGTAGTAACCGACGGGCAGGGAGACAGAAAACGGCAGGCCGTAGATGTCATCGTTGAACGTGCCGAGCTTCAGCATGGCATCATGGTAGCCGTCTTTTTCGAACGTCTCTTCCTTGAGGATGAAAGGCTCGAGCGACTTGGCAATGCCCTTTTCGACCAGGATTGCCTGACGGTTCAGACCCTGCATGGTGACGTCCGGGAGCGTGCCGGCAACCGCTTCACGCAAGATGGTGTTGGTGCCGTCTTCGTAAGATTCGTATGTTGCCCGGATCTTCACTTCGATGTTCGGAAACTGTTCGTTGAACTTCGGCAGGATTTTCTCGTAGGTCACATCAAAAAGATGGGAATACGGGTAAGCGAATTCGATCGTTACTTTGTCGTCTGCATGCGCAGCGGAGGCTGACAGCAGTAGTGCTATTGCGGTGAGGGTCTTTTTCATGGAACTCTCCGTCTGTTGCCGTGGGAGTGGCTGGTCGCCAAACTCGTCCGCTCCCGGTTGATCCCCTCGCGGGATTTCGGTGATGGGGCTGCCCTTGGGCGGCCCCGCATGTTTCTGAGCTCTTTGGTCTATTTCATCCCGCTGAGCGTGATGCCTTCGATGAAACGGCGCTGAGCAATCAGGAAGGCCACGATCAGTGGCGCCACGATGATCGTGGCGGTCGCCATCATAGGGCCGAAGTTGTCGCCGTCCGCGTCGCCCTTGAATTCGCGCAAGCCAAGCGGTGGGGTGAACAGAGATCTGTCGCCGGTGATCACGATCCGTGGCCAGAAGTAATCGTTCCAATGCGCAACGACCGAGAAGATCGCAAAGGCCAAGAGGGCAGGGATCGCGGTTGGTAACATGACGTTCCAGATGATCGAGAACTCGTTCATTCCGTCCATCCTGGCGGCGTCGATGAGATCATCGGGGACGGTCATGAAGAACTGGCGCATCAGGAAAATGCCGAACACCGAGATCGTCCAGGGAATGACCAGCGCGGCATAGGTGTTGGTCAGCCCCACCTTGGCCAGCATGATGTAGAGCGGCAGCGCGATGGCATGGACTGGAATAAGCAGGCAGAACAGAACCAGTCCGAAGACAGCTTCGCGCCCCCAGAATCTGAGTTTTGCCAGCGCGTAGGCGCAGGGCAGTGCGACAAGAACCTGAATAAAGAAAATGGACGCCGTAACGATTACGCCGTTGAGGAGGTACCGGATGAGCGGCGCTTTCTCAAAAGCCGTGGTGTAGTTATAGATGACCGGTGTCACCATACAGTCGGCCACATCCTTGCCGAGCTTGATGCAATAGTCGTCGCGGAATGCTTCCTGCGCGCCGAAGAACCCACCGATGTTCTGCATGATTTCGGCCGGGCTTTTGAAGCTGTAACTGACCATCACGTAGAACGGCAGCAGCACGATCAGGCTACCGAAGATCAGAACCACATGTTTCAGGGTTTCTGCCGCTGAAAACCGGAAGGCTGGCAGGCCAACCGCGGTGGAAGAGGAAAGAGTTGTGTCGCTCATGTGTAATGAACCCTTCTCTCCACCAGCCAGCGCTGGACGAGCGTGAGAAACATGACGAAAGCCAGGAAGACGACGGTTATGGCCGCGCCAATTCCCATGAGGTTTTGCTGGATCGCTTTTTCGTAGATGGCAAACATCATGACGTAGACCGATTTCGACGGTCCGCCGCCTTGCGGGTAAAACGCCTCGACCGTGTCAAAGACCTGGAATGAGCGGATAAACGAGATGGTGACGACAAACACCGTGGTCGGGCCAAGCATCGGCCAGGTGACAAGCCGGAACCGGTCCCAGGCCGACTTTGCGCCATCCATCTCGGCCGCTTGGTAAAGCTCACGCGGCACAGAGGTCAGGCCCGCGAGGTAGAGCACCATATTGAAGCCAAAGCCTTGCCAGACCCCGATGAAGGCGACCGTCCAGATGGCATAGTCGCGGTCTGTGAGCCAGAGCGGGAAGCCGCGTTCACACCCGTGAGCGTACCAACCCCAGACTTCCAGAACAGTGCCGCAACCGCGCTCCAATGTGGAATTGACGATCCCAATGGTCGGGTGAAAGGCGAACTCCCAAACAATGGCCATCGCAATCAATGCAGCCATCACGGGCAGGAAGTAGATGGTCTTGTAAAGATCACCGAACCGCTTTGTCGAATTGATGAGGAGCGCGGCACCGAGGCCCAGTCCAACGGAAAGCGGAACAACCACAAAGACATAGCGGAAAGTCGCGCCAAACATCTTTTCGTAGGTGGAACGGGTGAAGATCTTCTCGTAATTCTCAAGGCCAACAAATTCAGCGCCGGAATTGCCCAGACTGTAGTTCGTGAAGCTCATGATGGATGCGATGCCAATCGGCAGCAGCAAAATGACAAACATCAGGAACAGGGCAGGCCCGACAAACCAATAGGGCGCCTTGGAACGGGGCATTACGCGACCTCCGCAACGGCGGTGCCGGCGTTGTTATCAAGGCCGATCCGTTTGCCGCCCGCCTCAAAAATCATGGCGGCACCGTGATGCCGTTTAAAGGCAATGTCCTGACCAATGGAAACGGCAACACCATCTAAGGGCGCTGCGCGGACCACGAGACGATGCGCGCCATCTTTCATGCTTATATGCAGGTAGATATCAGCGCCGAGGTTTTCCTTATGAACCACCCGGCCTTTCAAAGCCTCTGGATCTGTGTCGTCACAGAGGCTCAAATGTTCCGGGCGCAGTCCGATCGTAATTTTGTCTGAAGAGGTGGCTGCGACCCGCGTCAAGACAACACCGCCGCAGCGGGCATGGCCATTGCTGTCCAGATGTCCTGGCAAGAGGTTGATCTTCGGAGCTCCAACAAACTCGGCAACCCGGATGTCCCGCGGATTGTTGTATATCTCGTCCGGTGTGCCGAGCTGCAGGATGTTGCCATCCATCATCACAGCCATCCGATCAGACATCGTCAGCGCTTCGGCCTGGTCGTGCGTGACGTAAACGAAGGTCGTTGCAAGGGATCGATGAAGTTCGGCCAGTTCCGAGCGCATATGAATGCGTAGCGCCGCGTCCAGATTGGACAGAGGTTCGTCCATCAGGAAGCCGGCCGGTTTGCGCACCATCGCCCGGCCCAGAGCTGCACGTTGCCTTTGACCGCCTGAGAGTTGGCCGGGTTTGCGATCGAGCAGATGATCAATCTGCAAAATTTTCGCCGTTTCCGTCACCTGCGCCCAAAGCACCTTGTACTTGGACCTTGCGAGCAACGGGCCGGCAAAAGGAAGCCGTTCGGCAAACGACAAGTCCCGGAGCCGCAATGGTGTCATCATATTCTGGCCAACAGTCAAATGCGGATAGAGCGCATAGGACTGAAAGACCATCGCAAGGTTCCTGTCAGCGGGGCGGACCTGATTGACTTTCCGGCCATCGATCAGAACGTCCCCGGAGCTTGGCGCCTCCAGTCCGGCCAAAATCCGGAGCAAGGTCGACTTCCCGCATCCAGAAGGTCCAACAAGCGTCAGGAACTCTCCCGGTGCGATGTCGAGATTGATCCCTTCAAGAACTGACGTGTCGCCGAAACTCTTTTCGATCGCTTTTAAGGAAATGGCCGCCATATGATCGCCCCTCTTGTTGCGATCAACGTAGCGAGCGTGATTGAACCATCTGTGACGTAATATTAGCGTTGCTAATGGGCGCTATCGTGTTTCATGCAGACAACATGGAACTGTCATGAACGCTTCGCCCAGTCCCTACCAAATCAAGGCTTTTACTTATGTTGCACGGGAACGCAGTTTTTCCCGCGCTGCGCGCGCACTCAACGTGACACAGTCGTCTGTAACCCAGCATGTGGCCAAATTGGAAAACCTGATGGGGACCCAACTGTTTATTCGCCGCCGCGACGGACTGGAGCTGACACGTGCGGGCATAGAGCTGTTTTCAATCACTGACCGATTGGCGACGCTGGACCAGTTGGTCACTGAAAAAGTGAACGACTACAGCGCTCTAACGGACGGCAGTATTCGATTGATTGCCAACGCACCCCGGCCTGCGATGCCCATTATTGCCCGGTATGGAGAGCTTTATCCCAAGGTTCAGATCGATTTCACGCTCTATGACTGGACCACGGCCATGACACTCTTGAACGAGCGTCAGGTGGACATGGCGATTGTCACCGAACCTCAGGAAAACCCGGCGCTTGTGACCCATGAGCTTAGGCGATCCAAATACATGGTACATATGCGGGCTGATCACCGGCTGGCGAAAAAGCCGGTCCTTTCGCTTGTTGACCTTCAAACGGAAACCCTTGTCTTGCCCGAGGACGGGTCGCTGACACAGCGAATTGCCAATCGAAAGATCAAAAAGCACGGCTTAACCTTCCAGCGGATCTTGAAAACCACGACTTTTCCTATGGTCAAAGAAGCTTTGCTGCATGGTCTTGGCGTCGGGCTGCTTCTGGAAAACAGCCTCTATCCGTCGGAAGAGCTGGTGGCGATCCCGGTCCACGAGATGCCCGAGAAGTACCGGGATTGTGTCGTTATTCCACGAGATAAAAAAGACCTGCGGCTCATTCAAAGCTTTTTGGGTGTCTGCATTGACGGGACGACCACCGAGCCACAGACATCAGCCTGAGATTTAATAAGGAAAACAAACGTGGCTGAGGTTTATCAAAGCCCCCTCGGACCATCACATTGAGTGGACGCGGTTGGGAGGTGCTAACATAGGAATGCATGGATCTGAGAGCAAAAGAATACGATCTATCGTCAAGGGGAAAACAAGCGATCAACTGCTCCGGTTGCCATCTAGATCGAGTGCAATGCTTGCCTTGAATTTGATAAAGCACTCTTCTTACCCGCTGGGAATTTTATTTCAGGTAAGTGCCATTCGCAGAAACTGGTTTTTTATGCCGTAGATATCTGTAATATTCGGGTGGGCACACCAAGGTCAAGACTGACATTGACACTAGCTCGACTGTATCAAAACGTAAGACTTGGCGGACTTTTTATGCCGCTCTTTTCCCTCTTAATAGCCATACAAAGAAGATGCCCCCGACGAGGCCGGTTACGACGCCGATGGGCATGTCTTCCGGTGCCATGACGGTCCTGGCGGCGATATCCGCCCAGAGAAGAAAGACAGCGCCAACCAAAGCTGAACCCAGCAAAACTCGGCGATAGTCGCCGCCAACAAGCAGTCTGACAACATGCGGGACCATCAGGCCGACAAAGCCGATGATGCCTGAAAACGCGACCATCACGCCCGTGATCAAAGCTCCCACAACAAATACGATGAGACGGAAGCGAGCGACCTGAATACCGAGGGTCGAGGCGGTTTCGTCTCCAACTGTCATCGCATTCAGCGCTGCCGCCTGCGACATCAACCAGGCGCCGCACACAAGCAGGATGACCATTGGGTATACAAGCTGGCTCCACTGGGCGAGTCCCAGACCTCCCAACATCCAGAACACAACTGTATGAGTGGCGCGAGGATCGCCTAGGAATATCAACCCGTTCGCCGCTGCCATGACAATGAAGGACACGGCCACACCTGCGAGCACCAAACGGTCCGCGCTTGTCGCATCGGCAAAACGCGAAACACCCAGCACAATGGCGGTTGCTGCGAGAGCCCCGAGAAATGCAAAGAGCGGGACCGTCAACAAGCCAATGAACAATCCGGTATGAAGCAAGGCTAAAATTGCGCCAAAAGCACCGCCGGAAGAAATCCCCAAGAGGTGAGGGTCCGCGAGCGGATTGCGGGTTACGGCCTGGAGACTTGCACCAACGATGGCCAGCCCCGCGCCCACCATCATCGCAAGGAGGGCTCTTGGAAAACGGATTTCCCAGACAATCGCTTCCCTGCCTTGCGACCAAGTCTGTTCAATCATGCCGGGAGACAATTTGTTGAGGAACACGCCCCAAACGGTTCCAAGCTCTATTTGAACAGCGCCCACCGAAACCGCAAATGAGAGCGAGACAAGGAGCAGTGCCAGCCCGCCAAGACCGGTTATCAGCCCTTTTTCAGACAACAGCGAATTTGCTTGAACAGTCCTCGTCTCGCTCACGGTCTCATTCGCTCCAGAAGGCTTCGGCGAGTGTTTTGATCGCTTTGATGTTGCGCGGTCCTGGTGTTGCCTCGACATACTCCAACGTTACAAAGCGGTCGTTCTTGACGGCATCAAGATTTGCGAAGGCGGGATTGGACATCATGAACGCACGTTTCTGGTCCGCGGTGACTTCGCCGTAGTTGACGATCACCACGACTTCCGGGTTGCGTTCGACCACTTCTTCCCATGTGACGGTGGCCCAACTTTTTTCAAAATCATCCATGATGTTCTGGCCGCCCGCAGCTTCGATGAGTGCGGTCGGCATGGCGTAGCGCCCGGCGGTAAACGGCGTGTCTTCGCCGCTGTCATAAACAAACACGCGCAGTGGTTCGCCGGTTTTGAGGCCCTGCTTGAAGGCGGCAAGGTCCGACCGGTATCCTTCAACGAGGTTTTCGGCACGTTCTTCGACGTCAAAGATACGCCCCAAATTCAGAAGGTCAGCATACATGTCTTCGATGCTGGCTTTGTCCTTGTCCATGATGTGGGTGCAGGATTCGGTGAGCTCATAAACCTTCACGCCGAAAGGTTCGAGTGTCTCTGGCGTGACCTCACCACCGACTTTCATTCCGTAGTTCCAACCGGCAAAGAAGAAGTCGGCATCCGCTCCAATGATCACTTCCTTGGACGGATATTTGGAAGACAGCTCCGGAAGTTCCTGGACACCTGCCCGCATTTCTTCATCAAGCGTTTTCCAGCCCGAGATCCCGGTATAGCCCACCATTCGATCCTCAAGACCGAGGACAAGCATCATCTCTGTCAAATTGACGTCGTTGGATATGGCGCGTTGCGGCGGCGCATCGAAGGTCACCACACGGTCGCAGCTCTGCACGCTGGTTTCCGCGGCTGCAATGCCAGCGGAAAGAGCGAGTGCAAAGCCGGTCAATAGTGTTTTCTTCATGAGTTAAATTCCCTGTTTTTGAATATGAAAAGTCAGATGATCATTGTTGCTGGGGGTGAGGCGCTCACGCCGGGCGTCTACCTGGAAAGCCCCGGAAACAGCCGTTTCGGTCAGAACATGCGCAGGTGACCCGAACCCGAGTTGATGGCCGGATTGGAGAAGCACAACATCGTCGCATAACCCTGCAGCAAGGTTCAGATCGTGCAGTGAGGTGACAATCGTCAGGGGCAAGTTGCGGATAAGGTCCAGTACTTCCAGTTGATGGCGGATATCGAGGTGGTTTGTTGGTTCATCCAGGATCAACAGACGCGGTTCTTGCGCCAAGGCTCGGGCCACCATCACACGCTGACGCTCTCCGCCTGAGAGGGTTACAAGCTGGCGGGCTGCCAGTCCGTGCAAGTCCAGCCGGTCCAAGGCGGCCTCGATGATGTCCCGATCACGAGCGCCTGTCGTTCCGGCAAACCCGCGCCGGTGCGGCGTCCGCCCGAGTGCCACGATCTCACCGACAGTGAGTGCAAAGTCACTCGGTTGTTCTTGCAAGACAGCAGCAATCCGCTGTGCAGTCTCGCGTGCGGAGAGGCTCCAGATGTCCTCGCCGTCAACCAGAACCTGACCTGTGACCGGTCGATAAAACCTGTAAAGCAGTCTGAGAAGGGTCGTTTTGCCGGCACCGTTCGGTCCAACAATTCCAAGCACCCGGCCCGCTTCAAGATGGAAGCTGGTCGATCGCAGCAGGATGTCACCATGGTGCTTTGGCGACCAAGACAGATCTTTGGCGGTGAGGGTTGCTGCGGTCACGAAGCGCGCGCTTTCTGCTCTTCGAGTGCCGATCCGGCGGCGGGTATCCGGGCCAGCGTAGACTTCCGCAACTTGCCTGGACGGTCGACAGACGAGCACCATCCGTCGCTAAGATAGGCGTATTGTTTTGCAAACGCGACGAGATCGCCGACATCGGTCTCTGGATCAATGTCCCCGAAAAGGTAGGAGGCCTTGCTTGTGCCGTGATAGGCGACCGTACACGGCCGATCGCACCCCGCCATGCAGGCAACACCCGAAACGTCGAAGGTTTCAGGAATCGTTTCTTCGGCAGCAATGAGGGCGCTTCGAAGCCGTTCAATAAGCTCAAAACCGGGACGTGTTTCCGTGCCCTTTCGCCGGCAGGATGTGCAAACAGTTATACGATGGTTCATTTGGCCCTCCGCCATAAAGAAGGGCGCGCCAAACAAAACGACGTGGTGGCGGTGGTGGCCGCTTTGCCATCATATGCTCCGAGCCGGGCGCCCCGCCCGCATCAAGTTGACGATCCGGCACAGCATCTGCGCCGGTGATGGCAGGTCTCCTGACTCGCGGGTCGTAACTCTCCCGAACCTTCCCGGACGAAGTGCCCAGTGGTGTTTCTCGGGGTCGCTCACCGCTCACAGTTGCGGGGGCAGTCACGGATTTGGTGCCTACTGGCTACGCCGCACCGTGTTCCCTTTTCATCTCGTCGGCCTTGGGCGTCTGAGAACCATCGCCGCTAAAAAAAGCCGATGGCCGTCGAGTGGTCAACTCAAAAAAGTTGGCTTGAAGCCGGTCATCACAGACAATTTTTGCGTTTTCACCTCGGCTTAAAAAACAGATGTGCCGTGGCCTTTTCCGTCTGTGTCATTCGCTGAGCGCAAATTTGCTCTCAACGGAGCCGCTGTTCGGTCTTGGCATCAAAGAAAAATGCGTTGGCTGGATCGAACGTGATTGCAACGGTGCTGTCCGGCCTCGGGACGTCTTCTCCCTTCGTTTCAATGATGACGCGTTCTCCCGTTTGGCAAACAAGATAGGAGTACGCGACGCCGCCCAGTTGTTCGGAGAGATCCACCTTTGCACCTTCGTCCGCTTCACTAATGACCAGGTGCTGCGGGCGGAGACCGACCAGAACCTTTTCGCCATTTTTGGGAAGTGCAACGGATGGCTCGACCGTCAAACCACCAAATGCCGGAATGGCAACTGTGCCATCTTGCACGGTCCCCTCAATGAAATTCATCGACGGTGAACCGATGAAGCCGGCGACAAACTTGTTGTCCGGATCGGAATAGAGCGTCATTGGGGAGCCGACCTGTTCGATCCGCCCGGCGCGCAGAACCACGATCTTATCGGCCAGGGTCATAGCTTCGACCTGGTCGTGGGTCACATAGATCATTGTGGCGCCGATGTCCTTGTGCAGCCGGGCAATTTCGACCCGCATATCAACGCGGAGCTCCGCATCGAGGTTCGACAGCGGCTCATCGAACAGGAAAACTTCCGGTCCGCGAACGATGGCGCGTCCAATGGCAACACGCTGGCGCTGACCGCCTGAAAGGGCCTTGGGTTTGCGCGCCAAATAAGGCTCGAGCTTTAAAATTCGCGCCGCTTCGCCGACCTTCTCCTTGATCTCGGCCTTCGGGTGCCCGTTCATTTTGAGGCCGAAGCCCATGTTTTCCTCGACCGTCATATGCGGATAAAGGGCGTAAGTCTGGAACACCATCGCGACACCGCGTTCAGCCGGATCGGATTTGGTCACATCCCTCTTACCGATAGAAATTTTTCCGCCGGTTGTTTCCTCAAGGCCGGCAATCATGCGCAAGAGGGTCGATTTTCCGCAGCCGGACGGTCCGACAAATACACAGAACTCACCGTGTTCAATCTGAAGATCGACACCGTGAATGACTTGAACCTCACCGTATTTTTTGACGGCCCCGTCTAAGGTGACACCAGACATGAAGTTCTTCTCCCCTCCCTGGGAACAATTAACCTGGAAACTGCCAGTCCGAGACAGCTGCGGCTATTTCAGATGCAGCTTTCAAGAGCGCAGGCCTTGCTTCCTTCAATTCATCAAGGCTTTTGCGCCGGGTTGACGTTGTCACCGAAAGCGCGCCAATCGGACGGCTTTTTGGTGACAATATCGGTGCTGCTATACAGATGATTTCCGGTTCATGCTCTTCCCGGTCGTAGGCAATTCCCTCTTGCCGGATAGTGTCCAAATCAGCGCGTAGAGAGGCTTCGTCGGCCAGCGTTCCCGGGGTGTAGCGATAGAAAGATTGTTTGGCGATCACCTGATCGAGTTCACCTGGCTCGAGAAACGCCATCAGGGCCTTGCCGACCCCCGTGCAGTATCCCGGGCCGACCTTTCCCGCCTGGGAATACATGTCGATGGGATCTTTTGCGTTGCGTTTGTCGACATAAAGCACTTGTCCGTTGTCCAATTGCGCAAGGTGCACCGTCTCGCCAACGGTCTCTGACAAAGCTGAAACGATGGGCCGCGCAATTGGTGCAATGGAACTTTGCCGCCAGGCCTGATGGGCGAGCCGGACAAGGCGGATACCCAATGCATAGGTCTGCTGCTCATCGCCGTAGGAGAGCATGCCTTGGCTCACTAGGGTTTGCAGCAGCCGGTAGAGCGTTGCCTTTGGCAGGGTGCTCTCATTAAGCAATTCGGAGAACCGGACCGGCCGACCCTTGGCAGACACCATCTCCAGCACATCAAGTGCTTTGCCGACCGTCCCATCTCCGGTGGCGTGTTTGTTCATGTGAGCTCTCCTCCTGACCCGTTTCTTATCGCCGGGCCTGTTGACAACGTAACCGCTCACCCGCAAGGTATCAATATACAAAACCAAGTTTCAAATAATGGAACCTTAAGGGAGGAAACCATGCGTTCCATGTTGAAGACGTCCGCGGCAGCTCTTGCGTTTTTTGCAACAGCGACCGGCGGCGCATTCGCTGACGGCCTGACCGGTGATCTCAAGATCTTTCTGGATACATCCAACCCTGCCCCTCGGGCGACGATGGAAAAGATGATTGCGGATTTTCAAGCTGAAAACCCGGATCTCAACATTGAGACCACAGTGATCGACCGGGAAGCCTACAAGACCCAGATCCGCAACTTTCTGACGGCGAACGCTCCGGATGTTGCGACCTGGTATGCGGCAAACCGGATGCGCCCCTATGTCGAAGCTGGTCTGTTCGAAGATGTGTCCGACCTTTGGGACGGCACCGAAATCGGTGAAAACCTTGCTTCCACAAAAGGTGCGCTGACCATCGATGGTAAGCAGTGGGGTGTGCCTTACACCTACTATCAATGGGGTGTTTACTACCGCAAAGACATCTTCGACGAGCTGGGCCTTTCTGAGCCGACCACTTGGGAAGAGGAAAAAGCCAACTGCCAGAAGATCATTGATGCTGGCAAAAAGTGCTACACGATCGGCACCAAGTTCCTTTGGACGGCCGGTGGCTGGTTCGACTACCTGAACATGCGCACCAATGGCTTCGATTTCCACATGGATCTGCTGCAGGGCAAGGAAAAGTGGGATTCTGAAAAGGTCCGGGCGACATTCGCCAATTGGCGCGAGCTTATCGACATGGGCGCCTTCATCGACAACCACCAAACCTACAGCTGGCAGGAAGCACTGCCGTTCATGGTTCAGGGTGATGCTGCGGCCTACCTTATGGGCAACTTCGCCGTTGCACCGCTGCGCGATGCTGGCCTCACTGATGATCAGCTGGATTTCTACCAGTTTGTCGAAATCACACCGGGTATTGAAAAGGCCGAAGATGCGCCAACCGATACCTTCCATATTCCGGCCAATGCGCAGAACAAGGACAATGCCCGCGCATTCCTGGAATATGTGGTGTCACCGGATGTCCAGACATGGATCAACGATGGTAAGAACCTCGGCCAGCTTCCAGTCAACGCGAAATCGTCCGTTGATCAGGACAAGTTCCTGGAACAGGGCTTTGAAATGCTGTCGACGAACTCGCCAGGTGGTGTCGCGCAGTTCTTCGATCGGGATGCTCCGGCTGAAATGGCAAAAATTGCCATGGAAGGCATGCAGGAGTTCATGGTCAAGCCGGACAATCTGGACAAGATCCTAGCCCGTTTGGACCGGTCGGCCAAGCGCATCTACAAGGACTAAGTCCGATCTGATGAAACGGGCAGGGTGTTTCGGCACCCTGCCTTAAACTCCTGTTCTGCCAGCCGGCGGAACCAGAGACGACCTCTTCCAACGAGTTTCCGAATGGCCTACACGACGGACGGCCACCAGACATCGTGGTGGCACAGGAACCAGCAACAGTTGACACCTTGGCTCTTTCTGGCCCCTGGAAACCTGTTTTTTCTGTTTTACGTCATCTTTCCAATTTTCCAGTCCTTCAATTTGTCACTTTACGAGTGGGATGGACTTGGAGAAGCGGAGTTCGTTGGCCTTTACAATTACGAAGAGCTCTACTGGGATGATGCGTTTTATACGTCGCTCAAAAACAACGTCATTTGGCTCGTTCTCTATCTGGCCGCGATCCCTGCAGGCCTATTCATTGCTTTGTTTTTGAACCAGACGGTGACAGGAATCCGGCTTTATAAGTCGCTGTTTTTCTTTCCCTTCGTGATTTCTCAAGTGGTTGTCGGACTGGTCTTTACCTGGTTCTATGACCCAACGTTCGGCATCTTGAACGTCTTGCTCGGATCTCTCGGTCTCCCGCCGATCAATGTTCTGGGGGACGAGAATTGGGTGACCATCGGCATCATCGTTGCCGGGCTCTGGCCGCAGACTGCGTATTGCATGATCCTGTATCTGACGGGTTTGAATGCCGTTGATCCGGAACAAATCGAGGCGGGGCGTCTCGATGGTGCAAAAGGCTGGCGGATGCTTTGGTACATCATCATTCCGCAGCTGCGCCCGGCGACCTTCATTGCTTTCGTTGTGACCATTATCGGTGCGCTCCGGTCCTTTGACCTCATTTCGATCATGACCAACGGCGGACCGTTTGGCGCAAGCCGCGTGCTCAGCTTCTACATGTTCGAGGTTGCCCTCTCTGAATACGGTTTCCGGATGGGATATGGCGCGGCAATTGCGGTTGTCCTTTTCCTGATCATGCTGATGTTCATCGCCTACTTCCTCTGGTCGATGTACAAGGAAGAAAAGGCGCGCTGAGATGTTCCCGACACCCATCGAACGCACACGGCGCTCCTGGCAGATTACCTATCAGACGTTGTTGCCGCTTGCGCTGATCCTCTGGCTGCTGCCCCTGATCGCCGTCGCCATTTTCTCGGTCAAACCTGACGCTGATTTTGCGAATGCCAACTATTGGGGCTGGCCGTCGTCTTTTGAGGGGTTCACCAATTACGGTCTGGTCTTTACCGGATCGGACATGCCGCAATATCTCCTGAACTCGTTCAAGATCACGATCCCGACCGTGATCGGTGCGGTCGCGCTCTCCTGCATGACCGGCTTCGCGCTCGGTATCTACAAATTCCGTGCAAACATCTGGATCTTCTTCATGTTCGTGGCGGGCAACTTTGTGCCGTTCCAGATCCTAATGGTCCCGGTCCGTGATCTCACGCTGCAGTTGGGGCTCTACAACACGATCACCGGACTTGTGCTGTTTCACATTGCGTTCCAGACCGGGTTCTGCACGCTTTTCATGCGTAATTTCATCCGCGCCCTGCCGTTTGAGCTGATTGAAGCGGCACGGGTAGAAGGTGTAGCAGAATGGCGGATCTTCTGGTTTGTCGTCCTACCCCTGATGAAGCCGGCGATCGCCGCGCTCTCAGTGCTGATCTTCACCTTCATTTGGAACGATTACTTCTGGGCGATTGTGCTGACCCAAGGCGTTGAAAGCCAGCCGGTCACCGCAGGGATCACCTCGTTCAATGCGCAATACCGGGCCGCCTATCACCTGATGAGCGCGGGCTCCATCGTCGCAGCTCTGCCCCCGGTCGCCATGTTCTTTATGATGCAAAAGCATTTCATCGCCGGTTTGACGCTTGGAGCCGTGAAATGATCAGGACCTGGCATCTTGGTGACCAGCACCAGAGTCTGGTCCTGGCATGCCGCAATGCTGGCCTGCCTGAGGTTGTCTACTGGGGTCCGGCTTTGCCGGAGAGCGAAAACCTGCAGGTTCTGGCAGAAGCCGCGGTCATGGATGTGACCGGCGGCATGGTGGATGAAAATGCGCCAATCAGTTTAAGCCCGGAAGCTTCAAGAACCTTTCCTGGACAGACGGGGCTTGCGGCACGAGACGCTGCTGGGAATATTTTGGCTCCACGCTTCCGCTTTCAATCGGAAGAGCAGTCCGGCAATGTGTTGTCACTGGTTTACTCTGATGAAGACTGCGGTCTGTCGCTGACATTTGGTCTCAGCCTGACGGCCGGCACCTCGCTCCTGAAACTGCAAAGCCATCTTCGCAGCAATGACGACATCGTTGTCGACTGGCTGGCAGCGCCTGTCCTGCCGGTTCCAGTCCATACAAACGATATGATCGAGTTTTCCGGCCGCTGGTGCTCGGAATTCGTAACCAATCGCCTGCCCTTTGCCCCAGGCGCTCGGGTCCGGGACAACCGGACGGGCCGGACCGACCATGCCCACTTTCCGGGCTTGATCGTGTGTAATTCTGGAACCTCCAATACCGCCGGTGACGCCTATGCTTTTCACTATGGCTGGTCCGGAGGCCATAAGATGGTCGCAGAGGAATTGGTGGATGGCCGGCGGCAGATCCAGTTCGGACACGCGTCGGCCAGCCTTCGCAAGGGCACATCGTTTGCGACCGCGCCGCTTTATGCGACCTACTCTGGTGATGGCCTCAACGGGGCCGCTGTCCGGTTTCAGCGGCATGTCCGCACGCATATCGTCAAGGACGCGCGGACGCCGCGCCCTGTGCACTACAACTGCTGGGAAGCCGTCTATTTCGACCATAAACTCGATGAGCTGAAAGCCATCGCCGACCGGGCTGCGGAGCTTGGCGCGGAACGCTTCGTACTTGACGACGGCTGGTTCGGCAAACGCGACGATGACACGTCTTCTCTTGGAGACTGGACCATCGATCCGAGCAAATACTCGGAAGGCCTCACCCCGCTCATTGACCACATCACGTCTTTGGGCATGGAATTCGGCATCTGGTACGAGCCGGAAATGGTCAATGAGGACAGCGATCTCTACCGCGCCCATCCGGACTGGATCCTGGGACCTGAAGACCAGACACGCGGCCGCCAGCAACTGGTGCTCGACATGGCCCGCGAGGACGTGCGCGGGTATCTCTTTGACCAAATGTCGGCCGTTCTTGGCAGCCATGCCGTTGGCTATGTCAAATGGGATCACAACCGGGTCTTGCCCGTTGTTGATGCGGCGCAAACGGAAGGTGTTTACGCCCTCATCGATCAGCTACGCAGAGCCTTCCCGCATGTTGAATTTGAAAGCTGCTCGTCCGGCGGCGGCCGGATCGACTTCGGGATCCTGGAGCGGACGCAGCGGGTTTGGCTGTCCGACAGCAACGATGCGCTGGAACGTCAGCGCATTCAGCATGACGCTGCCCTCTTCCTGCCTGCGTCCGTGACCGGATCGCATGTCGGCCCGCGTCACTGTCACACTTCGGGCCGGGTGATCGGCATGCCGATGCGTGCCTGGACGGCAGCCCAGCGGCACATGGGTTTTGAAATGGACCCCCGCGAGCTGACCGATGACGAAGAACGGACGTTGAAGGCCGTAACCGGCTGGTGGAAGGCCAACCGGGACTGGTTGATGGAGGCGGACATCCTGCGTCTCGATACGACTGATCCGGCCATCATCGCGGAGATACAGGTGGCGGAAACCGAGGACCGGTTTGCAGCTTTCGCTGCCCTGACCCGGCCTTCCGACCAAATCCTGCCACATCCGATCCGTTTGACGGGTCTGGACCCAGATGCTGTTTACAAGATCACGCTGGCAAACCGGGACGAGACGCCCAGCTTGTCTCGTGGCTCGCCGCTCTTGAAACATCAAGATCTGGCGGTCAGCGGTCAATATTTGATGTCGCATGGCCTGACCTTGCCTTGGCGATTCCCGGAGACAATCTGGGTTGTCGAAGGCCAGCGTCTGCCAAATTGAGCAAGTTATTTCGGTATTATTGAGCCGCAAACACAAGGGACCCACTGATGTACGCGAATTTTCCGGATCTCAAAGACAGCTCGGTTTTCATCACCGGCGGTGGGTCCGGCATCGGCGCCTCTCTGACGGATGGTTTCTTGGCGCAAGGGGCCAAGGTTGCCTTCGTGCAGCGGTCCGATGCGACTGCTTTTTGCGATGAAATGGAAGAAAAACATGGCAACCGGCCAGTGTTTTTACCGTGCGATATCACCGACATGAGTGCGCTCAAGGCCTCAATGGATGCGGCCGTGAAGGCGAACGGGCCGATCTCGGTCCTTGTCAACAACGCGGCCAATGACAAGCGCCACACCACGGAGGAAGTTGATGAGGACTTTTGGGATTGGTCCCAGGCGATCAACCTGAAGGCCTATTTCTTTGCCTGCCAGCACGTCGTCGACGGCATGCGAGCGGCGGGCGGCGGATCGATCATCAATTTCACATCGATTTCCTACATGATGGGTAACGCAGGATACCCAGCCTACACCACAGCCAACTCCGGCATCAACGGATTGACCAGGAGCCTGGCGCGGGAGTTTGGCCCGGACCGCATTCGCGTCAATGCTGTAGCTCCCGGCTGGGTTCTCACCCAAAAGCAAAAGGACATGTGGGTGACGCCGGAAGGCCTTGCTGCACATATTGATCGCCAGTGCCTAAAGGAGGAGTTGGCGCCTGAAGACATGGTCGACCCGGTGCTGTTTCTTGCCTCAAAAGCCAGCAAGGCAATGACCGGTCAATCTCTCGTGGTCGATGGTGGGGTTGTGGTGACCGGATGAGTGGACAGGATGACATTGCCTGGATCGCTGCTGATTGGGGAACGACTAATCTGCGGATTTGGGCGCTCGACGCTGCAAATCATACTGTCTTGCACAAAGCGTCGGCCAGAGGAATGAGTACACTCGCGCCGGATGAATTTGAGGGCGCCCTTCTGGAGTTGATCGACGCGTACCTGCCCGAAAACCGAACAATTCCGGTCATAATTTGCGGTATGGCGGGATCTCGGCAAGGTTGGCGGGAAGCGCCGTACAGAGAGACACCCTGTGCGCCCCCCGGTGTCGGCAACGCCACAATCGTTGAGCCAACCGATCCGCGGATCTCGGTCCATATCCTTCCCGGTATCAAACAGATGGTACCGCCAGATGTGATGCGCGGCGAAGAAACCCAGATTGCCGGTTTTCTGTCTGACCATCCCTCATTTACCGGTCTGATCTGCCTGCCGGGGACCCATACCAAGTGGGTGGTATTGGAGGAGGGGATCATCACCAGGTTTCGCACGTGCATGACGGGCGAAGTCTTCGCCCTTTTGAAAGAGAAGTCCGTCCTGCAGCATAGTCTGGCGCAAGAGGGGTTTTGCGACACAAGCTTTGAGGCAGCTGTCAAAGAGATCACAAGGTCTCCGGAGCGCCTGACAAGTGAGCTCTTCGGCATTCGCGCTTCAGGCTTGATTGCGGGGCAAACTCCCGAAGCCGCTACTGGCCGCCTTTCAGGTTTGCTTGTCGGAGCTGAACTCGCTGCAGTCGCCTCTGAGTTTCATCTTCAGAACGCTGCGATTTTGGGGACGGATCAATTTTCCCGAGTTTATGGAGCAGCGCTCGGCATCCTTGGGCACCAGAGCACGTTGCTCGACGCTGAAAGTTATACGGTCAAGGGTCTAAGCTTGGCCAATGATGCAAACCTGAAAGAAACAAAATGAGCCGACACATCATCGCGATCCTGCGGGGACTAACGCCCGCTGAGGCCTTGCCGGTTACAGAGGTTTTGATAGAGGCCGGGATCACCAAGATCGAGGTTCCCCTCAATTCGCCGGAGCCGCTGAAGAGCATTGAGGCCATGGCGAAGGCCTATTCCGAGCGAGCTGAAATCGGCGCAGGAACTGTTCTAGAAGCTGAGCAGGTTCATCAGGTTAAAACCGCCGGTGGCACATTAATCGTCTCGCCGGATTGTAATCCGGACGTCATCCGCATCACAAAGGCGGAGGGTATGTCATCCTTTCCGGGTGTGATGACACCCACCGAGTGTTTCAGCGCGCTCCGCAACGGAGCTGATGGTTTGAAGTTTTTTCCGGCCACGCTCATCGGTCCTGATGGGCTCAAGGCCATGCTTGCCGTCTTGCCGAAGGGAACGAAGACGTATGCGGTTGGAGGAGCCGGGCCGGACAATTTCGAACATTGGCTGAAAGCGGGCGCGACAGGTTTTGGCATAGGGACGGCGCTGTTCAAGCCAGGATATACGGTTGATGAGATCAAAGCCCGGGCTGAGGCCATCGTCACTGCCTATGATGCTGCCGTATCATCGAATGGGTAGGGACATGACGTCGATCTACGATCATAGGCAATGCCTTTTGGGGGAAGGGCCGATCTGGCACCCGGAGCGCCAGCAGTTGTTTTGGTTCGACATTCTCAACAACAAACTGCTGAGCCGGAGCGGCGATGAAGAAATCTCTTGGCAGTTTCTGGAACATGTTTCTGCCGCCGGGTGGATCAGTGAACATGCACTAATGATCGCCAGTGAAAGCAAGCTCTTTCTGTTCGATCTGGAAACCGGGGCCGAGCTGTTGCTCTGCCCACTTGAAGCTGACAATGAGGTGACCCGATCGAATGATGGCCGTGCCGACCCCTACGGCGGCTTCTGGATCGGGACCATGGGGAAACGCGCCGAAGCGGGCGCCGGCAGCATCTACAGGTATTTCCGCGGAGAGCTGCGCCAGCTGTATTCCGGTTTGACGATCACCAATTCGATCTGCTTTTCCCCGGACGGCGAGACTGCCTATTTCACCGATACCGCAACGGGCATCATTCAGAAAATAGCGCTCGACCCCTATGGCTGGCCGGCGGGTGAGCCAACCGTTTTCGCCGACCTCAGAACCAGTGGGCTGAACCCGGACGGTTCGGTCGTCGATGCGGATGGATATCTCTGGAATGCACAATGGGGTGCCCACCGGGTTGCCCGTTATGCGCCGAACGGATCCTTCGTCGAGGCAATTGATTTTTCCGCAGAACAGACTTCCTGCCCGGCCTTCGGTGGTGCTGATCTGAAAACCCTTTTCGTGACAACTGCGACCGAAGGCGGGCTGACTGGCGACAGCGACGGCAAGACCTTTGCCGCTGAGACATCGACGAGGGGACAAGCGGAACACCGCGTCCGGCTTTAGAGCAAATCATGAAACGCACACTTGGCACTTGTTATTATCCCGAACACTGGCCTGAGGAAATCTGGGACGCCGATGCCTGCCGGATGAAAGACGCCGGCCTGACGTGGGTTCGCATTGGTGAATTCGCCTGGTCACGGCTGGAACCCTTGCCGGGGGACCTTCAGTTCGACTGGCTGGACCGGGCCATCGACACACTCGGTACCGCCGGCCTGAAAGTTGTCCTTGGCACACCGACCGCAACCCCGCCCCGCTGGGTTGTCGACAAGCATCCGGACATGAACGCCGTTGACGCAAGCGGCCAGCCGCGCAAGTTCGGCTCCCGGCGTCACTATTGCTTTTCCCATGGGGGCTTCCGGTCCGAAAGCGACCGCATCGTCAAACTGATTGCAGAGCGCTACGGCCGGAACCCGCATGTCGCCGCCTGGCAAACCGACAATGAATACGGCTGTCACGACACCACCATTTCCTATTCCGCTGCCGCCCGTGATACATTCCGGCTGTGGCTGGAAAAGCGGTACGGCACCATCGACGCGCTCAACCGCGCCTGGGGCAATGTCTTCTGGTCCATGGAATACAGCACCTTTGCTGAAATTGATCTGCCCAACCTGACTGTCACCGAACCGAACCCGTCTCACACGCTCGCATTCCGGCGGTTTTCGTCAGACCAGGTTGTCAGTTTCAACAGGCGGCAGGTCGAGATCATCCGGGCGCACTCCGATGCTCCGATCAGCCACAACTACATGGGCAGGATCATGGATTTCGATCACTTCAAGGTGGGGGACGATCTGGAAATCGCCACATGGGACAGTTACCCGCTCGGGTTCCTTGAGGACCGGGTCGGAGCATCGGCCGAGCATCTGCGCGCCTATGCCCGTCAGGGAGATCCCGACTTTCAGGCCTTTCATCACGACCTTTACCGCGCCGTCGGCAAGGGCCGCTGGTGGGTCATGGAACAGCAGCCGGGACCGGTCAACTGGGCGCCTTACAATCCGACGCCGTTGCCGGGCATAATGCGGCTTTGGGCCTGGGAGGCCTATGCCCATGGGGCGGAAGCTGTCTGTTACTTCCGCTGGCGGCAGGCCCCGTTTGCCCAGGAGCAAATGCACGCAGGCATGTTGCGGCCGGACAATGCCGATGCCCCGGCCCTGATCGAGGCCCGGCAGGTCGCGGACGAATTGCGTGCCGCGCCGGATGTGTCTGTGCGCCAAGCCCCGGTTGCCCTGATCTTTGACTATGACGCAGACTTTGCCTGGGCCACCCAGCCGCATGGTGCCGGGCTCAGCTATTTCCAGCTGGTGTTCGACGCCTACAAGGCACTGCGCAAGCTCGGGCTGTCCATAGATATTCTGCGCCCTGAAACCCGCGATTTCAGCGGCTACAAAATCGTCGCCGCACCCGGCATGATCACCATGCCGAACGATCTGAAGACCGCCCTTGCAGAGTGTGATGCGGAAGTGGTTCTTGGTCCCCGAACAGCCGCACGAGACGCGGATTTGGTCATACCGGTCCCTTTGCCCCCGGACATACCGGGACTGGATGTCACCGTTGCACGGGTCGAAAGTCTGCGTCCGGACATGCCAATGCCCCTCAAGGACGGCGGGGCCTTTACCGGGTACCGCGAGGAACTGGAAAGCGCTGCCGAAACGCTGTTCAAACTGGACACCGGGGAACCGGCTGCGGTCTGCTCTGATCATCTCATATACGTTGGCGGATGGTGTGATGATGTGGCCTGGCGGCGGCTTTTTGAGCACCTTTGCGCAAAGGTGGACATACCGACCTTTGATTTGAAAGATGGCATCCGGTGCCGTGACACCGAAGGCATGCGGATCTGGACCAACTATGGTTCAAAGCCTGCTGAAACGCCCGCGGGTCCAATCGCGGCGGCAGGGGTTCTGTTTGAAAAACTCTAGCAAACTACTGCTGGCAGATTTGATTTTGCTGTTGAAGGCCGAACGATGTATGTTTTGCGCTGGTGAGCGAGCTCCGGAAACTGATGGCGTTTACAACAAATCCTTGTTCTTTCTTGTCACCCTAGCTGCACCCAAGCTGCATTTCTGGCTGACGAACGGACACATGCGTCGACAAATTCCACGCCTGCGAGGCCTTCCTTGACCCCCGGCAGCAGCGTTGTTTGTGTCTCGCCTTTCGCA